>FWWL01000475.1_pt1 | contig 110501 bp, 110 predicted proteins | sample 2228331 | NCBI WGS metagenome assembly FWWL01 (sample SAMEA103939775, study PRJEB20133) | metagenome | reverse complement strand
CATCACCCCCTTTGGAGAAGCTTGGCTAAGCACTCTCCTCCTAGCACACAGAAGAATGTCCAGTCAACTGCAACTGCGTAACTCCTAAAAGGAAATGACCATCAATAGCGGCAGGGAGCCAATAGCAAAAAGCGGAATACAGGCCACCAAGGCTGCCCGCAGCAGATTGGAAAGCGCCATCAGGGTACGGCGGTCGTAGCGGTCGGACAAAGGACCCAGCAACGGCCCCAGCACCGCAGTAGCCAGGAATTGCGCCCCCAGAACCAGCGAGACCCAGATGGCATTCTGGGTCTCCTGGTAGGCCACAAAGAGCAAGGCGATGCGGTGAATCTTACTGCCGATTAGCGAGACTAAGCTGGATAGAAAAAGCCAACGGAATCCAGGGTATACTAATGCACTCCACATAGATTGGGCCTATAATAAACGGCCAACCCCAACTCGTAAATATAGACTGGGTTTAGAATCCCCGGCTGTAGGCCTTAGCAGGGACTTGGAGTAGGTTGAATTGGGCCCCTTTGCCCCGCAAAGTGGTATGGGTCTCTCCTCGCAAGAAAAGCTTCAGGAGGTACTCTGGGGCGGTATGGCCACCAGGCTATGGGCCACCCGCACTCCCTCGCGGGCCAGCACCAGCCCGCCCTCCGGAATCCGCCAGACCATAAGGTCGATCAGCTTGCGCGGAATGAGGCCGGTAGAGGAAACATAGACCGCATTGTTTTGGTAGCGCAAGGAGAGGATAGTACTACCAGCTTTGATGGTGCTGGGGGCTTCCCCCACGGTGATCGAAGCTACACCCTCCCCCAGGGTATCGCGCGAGGGAGGACTAAAGCCCAGCCATTCGGAAAGCTCGAGCCGCAGTACTTGAGCGTAAGCCTCGAGGCCCAACCCCCGGGCCACCTCGGCCAGGTAGGCGGTCCAATTTGGGGTTTTCTCGATACGGCCTCGGACTACCTCGAGGCCTTTTCGAGCGAAGTCTTGCAGGTTGTCGATGGGGGCCTCGGCGTATTTTCCAGCCGATTCAGCCTCGAAAAGAGCGTAGTTGACCTCGCCCTTAAAGCGAGCCGAGAAGGCCCGTAAAAGGCGCAGGTAGGCAAAATGGTTCTCTGGCCACATCAGGAAACTGAGGATACGCCCTTCGGCCAGAAGGCTGGCGAGGGTGGCGGTTTCGCGGGGTTCGATCCACAGGTGGAGGTAGTCTTTGTAGCGCACTACGTGTAGCTCTGCATCGGGCAGCGGCAGGCTAAAAGCCGTGTTTTCCTCTAGGATGCGTTCCTGCCCTCCCACACCTAGGCCAAACACCTGGCCAGCCTGCGAGATGGCCACCTCCTGGTGGTAAAAGTGAAAGCGCAGGGGCATCAGCCGCAAACTGAGGGCCTTGGCGTCGGAAGGGACACTTGGCAAAGCGTATTCTGGGCTCTGGCTGCCCAGAATCTTAGCGGGCATCTGGGGCCAACTAGCCTCACCTCGAGGGCTGGGCAGGTAGCGGGTTAGCAAAGAGGCCAGGCGCTCAATGGCCACCGAAAAACGCGCCCGATCCTCCTCCATGACCAAAGCCAGGCGCCGCTCTTCAGCGGCGACCTGCTGGATGCGTTCCTCCAGGGCGCGAATCTCGCCTGGGCTCAGGTTCTGTCGATGGGCTTCCTCGAGGGCCCGGCGCAGGGCCTCGAGGCTAGGCCCCCGGATGCCTGTGCGCAAAGACCCCTCGCTTTCCAGTATCCGCCGGGCAAAACGCCGCAGGTAGGGAACGGTTTCCTCGGGAGGAAGTCTGAGCCGAGGGGCAAGTGCGAAGGCCTCGCGAAAAAGCTCCATCAGCAGGCTCTTGGCTATGGCAAGGTCTTCAAACTGAACCCTGGGATCGGCAACCCCTGGGATAGGGTGCGCCAGAGTGAAGCGGGAAAGGTTGTAGTCCTGGGTGAACTGGGGGGTTTTGCTGTAGGCTTCCAGGTTTTGCAGGATGGCGTAGGCCATGCGCAGCTCGTCGCGCTTGCCCTGACTAAAGGCCTTGGCGGTGCGCTGCAGCTCTCGCTCGAGCCGGCTCCAGTACACCGCCTCGGCCAGCTTCTCCAACACCTCTTGCTCGGGGTTGGTGGCTGGACCCTCCTCTTCCAGTAAAATGGCCCCCAGGTCTGGCGTAGGCGCTTCCTCCACGGTGGTTTTGTAGCCAGGCCGATGGGCTTTGAAACGGGCGTCCACCTCGCGAAACTTTTTGGCCAGGGGGCCAGGTAGGTTGGCTTGAATTAGGGTCTGGCGCAGACGAGCCAGGCTGACCATGCCCCCTTTGGGTTCGACCCCGGCGGCTAGGTCGTCAACCTTGTACTCATACAGCTCGAGTAATTCAACCAAGCCCACCTTCATTCAGGGGGTATTATAAGGTGTCATGCGGTTGGCACGGCTGGAAATTGCCTCAGAGTCCAATATCGGTCGTCGTCGTCGAAACAACGAGGACTTCCACCGGGTAGCGGTACACCCTACGCCCGCGGGCAACCTGGTGCTACTGGCGGTGGCCGATGGTATGGGTGGCGCAGAAGCGGGCGAGCTAGCCAGCAAGCTGGCCATCGAGGGGGTCAGCTCGGCAGCCAAATCCTACGCCGAACACACCGCCACGGGCCGCCCCGGGGTAGGGCTCAACCTGGTGATGGACAAGGCCTTCAAGCTGTGCCAGCGGCGCATTCTGCAAGAAGGAGAGCGGGTGCCCTCGCGCAAGGGGATGGGCACCACCCTCACCGCGGTCCTCCTAACCGAGTGGAACCGCCAGGCGGTCATCGGGCACGTGGGCGACACCCGGGCCTACCGCTACTCCTCGGGGCGCTGGACCCTGCTAACCCAGGACCATTCCTGGGTGGCCCAGCAGGTACGCCAGGGGGTACTAACCGCCGATCAGGCCGAGGATCACCCCTGGAAGCACATGCTCACACAGGCTTTGGGCCTTTCCGATGTTCGGCACGATATCCTGTCGGTCAACTTCGCCCCTGGTGAGGTGCTGGTGCTGGCCACCGATGGCCTGTATGGTCTGGTGCCCCCAGAGGAGTGGACCCTCTCCAGCGATCTGCAGGCCTCCATCGAGGGTTGGGTCAGCAAGGCCCTGATGCGGGGAGGCACCGACAACATCACAGTGGTGGCCGCGAGGTTCAGATGAGCTATCTGATTGCCTTAGCTTTGGTGGTTATCTCAACCGCACTGCTCCTGCGTACCGGACGGCCTTGGTTGATGCTGGTGTTTATGGCCCTGGCGGTAGGGGGGGTATGGGTGCTGGGGGCCCAGCCGCTAGTGCTGGCCATTCCCTTGTTGCTGGGCCTGGCCTCGCTGTGGCTGCCCCGCTTCACCCGGGTCTCCTTCAAACCGCGCCCCAAACCGGCCCCCCGCCCGGCTAAAGCCAAAGCCAGTGCCAAGACCTCCTTGAACAACGTCACAGGCCTCGAGGCCCTCTACGAAATCCAAGAGAAGGTAGGCATAGGTGGCATGGCCACCGTCTACAAGGCCCGCAGCAAAAAAGATGGGCGGCTGGTAGCTTTAAAGATACCTCAGGAAAAGTACGTGGGCGACCCTCGCTTTGTACGCCGCTTCCACCGCGAGGCCGAGCTGCTGGCCCACCTTGACCACCCCGGCATTGTCAAGGTCTATGACCACGGCAACCAGGGCGATACGCACTACATCGCCATGGAGTTCCTGGATGGCGAAGGGCTGGATCGCTTGATCGAGAACAAGCGCCTTCCCTTGAAAAGCCTGGTCTAGGTGATGATCCGGGTAGCCGAGGCTCTGCAGCACATCCACGCCCAGGGCATCATTCACCGCGACATCAAGCCTGGCAACATCATGGTGCTCCGAAACGCCGTGCGCGAGGACGGCAGCGTGGACCCTCGAGGGGTGCGCCTGATGGACTTTGGCATTGCGGCAGGCAAGGTGCTGACCCGCCTGACCATCACCGGAGCCCGCATCGGCACCCCGGTCTACATGAGCCCTGAACAAGCCAAGGGGCAGCGCATCGACCACAAATCGGACATCTATAGCTTTGGTGTGGTCTTCTACGAGGCCCTGTGCGGTCAGCCCCCCTTTCAAGGGGCCTACGAGGCGGTCATTCACCAGCAGATCACCCAGATGCCCACCCCGCCCAAACAGATCAACCCCGAAATTCCCCAGGTGCTCTCCGATCTGGTCTACCGCATGCTGGAGAAGGACCCGGAGAAACGGCCCGGTCTGGAGGCCATCCTGGAGGTACTGCGGGGCAGGTGGCAGGAAGACCCCGGCCTCACCGCTCCGATCTACCTGGCCCTAGCGGTGGAGAACAAGAAAGGCACCCTGCGACTGGTGGATTTAAACGGCAACCTGGTGCGTATGTGGAGCGGGGTGGGCAGTGGCCGGGGGATGTTCCCTTCGCCCCCCCTGGCCCTGTCGGTGGATAAGGAGGGGGGCTTCTGGATCAGTCTGTTTGAGTATGGTGGGGGTGCAGTGCGTCTAGTACACCGCTTCGACACCGAGGGTGAGATTACCCACTCCATTGCCCCTTACGGCATGAAGCTGGGCGAGCTGCTCTACCCCGTCTCGCTGGCGGCCCTCCCCGATGGCTTGCTGGTCCTGGATGGAGAGGCCTGTACCATCACCCGCTTCGACCTCGAGGGCCGGGCCGTAGCCCGCTTTGGTGGGGCTGGCCCGGGCCGGGGCACCTTCGAGGCCCCCCGGGTCATTCGGGCCAGCCGCGAGTACATCTTTGTGCTGGACTATGGCAACCGCCAGGTGCAGCGTCTTGAGCTCGATGGCCGGTACGTCTCCCGCTATGCCTTCCGCAAAAGCCGAGAGTCCCAGGAGCTCAGGCTGCTGGGCGGCCTGGGCCTGACCCCCGACAACCACCTGCTCATCTACGACGCCGATAGCCAGAAAATTCGCAAGCTCTCCCTCGAGGGCGAGGTTCTGCTATCGCTGCCCCTGCCCGTGTTAGAGGGCGAAGACCCCACCAGCCAGGTGGAAATGGTGGTTTTGGGCGATACGATTTACGCCATCCGCCGGGGCAGCACCAAAATTCACCGCATAGGGCTAGAGGGCCAGTCCCTGCCGAGCCTCGAGGTCTATGCTCCGCTACGGGGTATAGACCTCTGGCACAACGTACTGCTTGAGCGGTCTGATGCCTGGGAAGACCTATCCGCCCGAGCCTTCGACTGAGCCGGGGCAATTCTGGCCCACCCCACAGCCAGGTGGCCTGGCGTTCTCCATACTGAAGACATGCTCAAGCCAGGTGACCCCGCCCCCCTTATCCGGGTACAAGACGCCCAGGGTAAAACCATCGACCTAGCCGAGCTGGTAGGGCAAGGGCGCTACATCGTGCTGTGGTTCTACCCCAAGGCCAGCTCCCCGGGCTGCACCGCTCAGGGCAAGCAGTATGCCGAACTCTACCCGGCCTTCAAAGCGCTGGGGGCCGAGGTGTTTGGCGTAAGTGCCGACCCGGCCCCGGCCCAGTGTCGCTTTATCGAGAAGCTGGCCCTCGAGGGTGGGATGATCCCCGACCCTTCCGGTGCCCTGGGGCGGGCTTTCGGAGTGGGGGGCTGGCTGGGGTTTGGTCAGCTTCTGGGCCTATACAACCGCGACACCATTTTGATCAATCCCCAGGGCCGTATCGAGCGCATCTGGCGCAACGTTAACCCCTTCCGCGATGCCCAGGTGGTACTGGACTACCTCCGCGCGAAGACCCAGCCCATCCCGACCTGAAGCCTGGCTTACAGCGCAGCGAGGTCTTTGGGGAAAGACTATTTAGGGTATGGGACGCTTTGGCTGGATGTTGCTGTTTTTGGCCCTGCCGGCCTTGGCCCTGGCCCCGGGCGACCCGGTTGCGCTACCCAAAGTACAGGACTCCTATGGCCGCCCTGTTGACCTAGCCGAGGTAGCCCGCCAGGGCAAGTACCTGCTCTTCTGGTTCTACCCCAAGGCCAGCTCGCCGGGGTGCACCGCCCAGGGCAAGCGCTACGCTGAGCTTTACCCAGAGTTCGCCCGGCTGGGGGTGGAGATTTACGGCGTCAGCGCCGACCCTGCCAGCGAGCAGTGCGAATTCATTGAGCGGATGGCTCTTAAGGGAGCCATGCTGCCCGACAGGGAGGGCACCCTGGCCAGGCTCTTCAAGGTAGGCGGGCTTTTCGGCTTTTACAACCGCGACACCATCCTGGTCAATCCCCAGGGCCGTATCGAGCGCATCTGGCGCAACGTTAACCCCTTCCGCGACGCTGATGTGGTGCTGGCCTACGTGCGCGAGCTGAAGCGATAGGCGGGCCGAGCCGATGCGAGCGGTGGTTATAGGTGCAGGGGTGGGTGGGCTCACCGCTGCGGCTTTGCTGGCCCAGGCCGGCCTCGAGGTCACCGTCCTGGAGCACCACACCTACCCCGGGGGCTGCGCTGGCACCTTCTGGCACAGGGGTTTTCGCTTTGACGCGGGGGCCACCCTGCTGGCCGGCTTCGAGGAGGGCGGGGTCTTCCGCCGGCTCGAGCAGCGGCTAGGGCTTCGCTTCCCGGTGCGCCTTCTGCCCCCGGGGGAGCCGCTGATGGAGGTCTGGCTGCCCGACGGACGGGTGGTGGTGCGCCCGGTGGGGCGGGAAGAGGAGCTAAGGGCCCAGCAAGCGGCCTTCGGCCCGGGGGTTCTCCCCTTTTGGCGCTGGCAGGCCGAGCGGGCCCAGGCCCTATGGGCCCTAGCCCCGGGCCTGCCCTTTCCCCCTGCTGACCTGCGCGAAGGACTATTGCTGCTTGGGCGCGGGCTGCCTTGGGCTTTGGGCCAGGGAAGGCAGCTTCCCGGGCTACTGGCCGACCTGGTGCGGCCCATCCTGGCCCACACCCCACCCGACCCTGGCTTCCGCCGCTTCCTCGAGGCCCAGCTCTTGATTGCTTCCCAGAGCGATATCGCCCACACCTACGCCTTGTTTGGCGCCGCTGCTTTGGATCTACCCCACCGGGGCCCAGCCGTGCCCCTGGGCGGCATGGGGGCCATCGCCGAGACCCTGGCCCAGGCGGTGCAGCGCTATGGTGGGCGGGTGCTTTACCGGCACCGGGCGGAACGGCTGTGGGTAGAAGGAGGCCGGGTGCGGGCGGTGGAAGTGGCCCTGGGAGGGCGCCGCCGCGGCGAGCGGGAGACCTTTAGGGCAGAGGTCTTCGTGGCCAACCTAACCCCCGGCGACCTCGCAGCCCTGCTGCCGCATAAGCGTCCCTCTCCCCCTCCCCCCGACGGCTGGGGTGCCTTCGTGCTGCACGCGGTGGTGCCGGCCTCGCTGGTGCCCCTAGGCGCGTTGTACCGGCAGTGGGCGGGAGAGGGGGAATGGGTCTTCCTCAGCCTGGCTGACCCACACGATCCCCTGCGTAGCCCTGAGGGCCAGCGGGTTCTCTCCGCTTCGGTGCACACCCCTCTGGCCGAATGGCAGGGGCTGGATCGGGAGAGCTACCGGGCTAAGAAACAGGCCTGGCAGGCTCGAGTGGTACGCCAGGTAGAGCGCCTTCTGCCTGGTTTTCGCGAGGCCGCCCAGCTCGTCCTAGGGGCCACCCCCCAGACCTACCGCTTCTACACCCGGCGGCAGGCGGGCTGGGTAGGCGGGTACCCCCAGGTACACCCCTGGCGCACCTCGAGCCCCCGCACCCCCTACCCCAACCTGTGGCGGGTGGGCGAGACCATTTTTCCTGGGCAGTCGGTGCCGGCTGTGGCCCTGGGCGGCGAGCGGGTAGCCGCGCTGATACTGGCCCACTTGGGCCTGGCTGCCCCCTTCCACCCGGCCCTCGAGGCCAAAGAGGGCTAGCGGGTGGCGAACTCTTGGCCCACTTTCCAGTAGGCCGCCATCACCTTGCGCGCCGCGGGCAAGGCCACCCCGCTGCCCTCGCCCCCATTCTCAAAAAAGGCCACCACCACCAGCGGGGGCCGGGGGTCGGTGGGGTCCACTGGCCCATAGCCTATGTACCAGGCGTGCTCGAGGCCCGGGGTCTGGGCTTCGTTCTGCGCGGTACCGGTCTTGCCCGCCGTAGCCACGGGAAAGCTGCCCAGCACGTGCCGGGCCGTGCCCCAGGTCACCGTGAGGCGCAGCCCTTCCTGCAGGGCTTTCCAGTGCCGACCCGGCACCTGCACCACAGGCCGCTGAACCAGCTGAGGGCCAATCCGCCGCACCAGGTGCAGCTCGGGCTGCCGCCCCTCCTGGGCGATGGTGGCTAACATCCGGGCAATCTGCGCGGGGGTGGCCTTGTTGTAGCCCTGCCCGATGGCAATAGAGAGGGTCTCCCCCGGCCACCAGCGGGGGTCGCGGGGAATGTTCTGCCGCTTCCACTGCAAGGTGGGCACAATACCCACTTGCTCCCCAATCTCCAACCCGGTAGGCCGCCCCACCCCCAGCTCCAGCGCCCGCTTATGCAGCCGGTCTACCATGCCGATGGGGTCTTGCATGGCCAGCTGGTAGTACCAGGTGTTGCAGCTTTGGGCGATGGCCTCCTTCACGGTCATAGGGCCCATATCGTAGCGGGCCCAGTTGCGCCGGATACCCCCAAAAACGATGTAGGGGCTGCAACGGTAGGTGGTTCCCGCACTCACATAGCCGCTCTCTAAGGCCAGGCTCGAGGTCACCAGCTTGTAGGTTGAGCCAGGAGGGTAGGCATTGACCGCCCGGTTCAAGGTCGGCCGGTCTGGGTCGCTGAACAGCTCGCGAATCTGCTCATTGGGACGGGGCCGCCGGCCAAACAGGTTGGGGTCAAAGGCCGGGGCGGTGGCCATGGCCAAGACCTCACCGTTCCGGGGGTCTATGGCCACTATAGCCCCCTTGGCCTGGCGGGCCAGGGGCAGGCCGTTGCGAAGACGGATGCGGTTGATGTCCTCTACCCCTTCGCGCAGGGCCTGCTCGGCAGCCCGCTGCAAAGCCAGGTCGAGGGTCAGGTAGACATCGCTGCCGGCCTGGGGTGCCCTGAGTTCCTGGTAGCGCAGCCGCTGGCCCCGGGCGTTGACCTCCGCCAGCACCAGGCCCTTTTGGCCGCGTAAATACGGCTCCAGAGCAGCCTCGAGGCCGGCGACCCCCACCAGTTCCTCGGGGTCGTAGCCGGCTTTGAGCTGCTCCTGGTTGGGCAGGGCGGTATAGCCGATAACCGGCCCGGCAATGGGGTTAGGATAAACCCGCTCAATCCGCTCCTGAAGCCTTAGGTTGGGCTCAATTGCGGTCAGTTCAGCCAGGGTGGGCACCAGGGCCTCAGGGAGATTGGTCATTAGCTCAACGGGCTGCCGTTCTACCCTGGGCAGTTCTTTAAGCCCGGTAAGGGCCAGGATGCGCTCTTTGAAATGAAGCTCACCGCCTGCGTAAATCAGATCCACCGCTAGGCGGTTGGTGGCGATGACCTGGCCGTTGCGGTCGAGGATACGCCCGCGCAAGGCCAAGGTGGTCTCGGTCCGCAGGTAGTTGCCCTGGCTACGGGTGGCGTACTGCTCATGCAGAACAACCTGTAGGTACCAAAGCCGCCCTACAAACACTAGCAGCAACAGGTAGAAAAGTCCTAACAAGACCCAGACGCGTCCGTTCACGTTTGGCTCCTACAGACTCCGCGAGGGGAAGAAGCGGGTGTAAAGCCGAATGGCCAGAGGCGCGACCAGGAGGGTCAGCAGCATCTCGGGTAGAATAACCCCCCCTAGGGTGAGAGGGTTGAAATAGGCCAACCGTAGCCAGAAAGCCACCAGCAGAAGACCCACCCACTTGGCCACAAAGCTGCCCCCCAGAATCACCGCCTGACCCACCGGCTCTTCCCAGTGAACCAGTCGCGAAAGCCGGTAGTAAGCGTAAGCGGCAAACAAAAGCCCCACAGCATGTAGACCGGGGTACCCCGCCGAGAGCAGGTCTTGCAAAAGGCCCAGGGCAAAGGCCAGCGGCAGACCTAGGTAGGGGGAGAGCGAGGCAGCCAGCAGCAAAGCGGCCAGATAGATCAGGTCTGGGGGAACTAGACGCTCCCCCAGCAAGCCGGAAAAAAACCCCTGAAAAAGAAAGGCCAGGACTACAGTTAGGAGGATCCGCATAACGCATGGCTCAAAACGCACAAAAGGACGGGCCGCTATAGGGGCTTCAGCACCTGCACTTCCTCCAAAAGCGACATCTGCACCGCGGGGCGCACCAACAAAATCTTCTTGAGGTCCCCCGGCGAGGTAGGCAACACCTGCTCAACCGTGCCCACGGTAATGCCGGCGGGGTACAGACCTTGCAGCGCCCCCGATACCACCTTGTCCCCGGGTTTCACACTGGCTTCTGGGGCAATTTCCACCCGGAGCCGGCGGGGTGGGGCCCCGTAGGCTATCCCCCGCCCGGGGGCGTTGGCCAGCCGCACCCCCACCCGCGACTCTGGATCGAGGATGGTACGCACCACCGCATTATGGGCGGTGACCTCGGTAATCACCCCCACCAGCCCCTCCGCGGTGGTGACCGGCATACCCACCCGCAGGCCCTGGGCTGCGCCAGCCCCTAGGTAGAGCCGCCGATAAAGGCCCGAAGCGTCGTCGTCTATGACCGGCACCACCGCCACCACCCCCAGCCCCTGCACGGCCTGGACCCTGAGGGTAGCCTGGAGGCGGCGGTTTTCTAAGAGCAAGCGCTGGTTTTCCTGCCTAAGCTGTTGGATCTCTGCCCGCATCCGGCGCTGCTCGGCCCGAAGGTCACGCCGGTCAAAAAGGGCTGAGAGGCTGGCCCGGGTGTTCTGCCCCAGGCGGTAGGAAAAGCCAAACAAAGGAGCGGTGCGGGCGGCAAACTCACCCGGCAGGCTGGGGGCTGACTGCCGGGTAAGGGTAGCCAACAAAACCCCCAGCAAAAGCAGGCTCACCAGCAGCGTCCTACGCCCCAGGGTTTCGCTCATACCCGCCCCATCCCCAGACCAGAGTCTAACCCACCGGATGGCCAAAGTAGCCTAGCTCATGTAAGCGCTGCCAGACCCGGCTCACCGGCAGGCCCATGACGGTATAAAAATCTCCTTCAATGCGTTCCACCAGTACCATGCCCAGCCCCTGAACCCCATACCCCCCGGCCTTGTCCAGCCCCTCCCTACTTTGGACATACCAGTCTATCTCCCATTCCCCCAAGGTCCGGAAGGTGACCCGGGCCTCCACCACCTCGGCGTGCAAATGTCCCTCGGGCCTGAGCAGGGCAAAACCGGTATAAACGCTGTGGGTACGGCCCGACAGGCGTTGCAAAAAAACCTTGTTTTCCGCGATCCCCCTGGGCTTACCCAGGCTCTGACCCTCCAGGGCCACCACCGTATCGGCGGCCAGCACCCACAATCCAGGCTGCCAAACCGCTTGGGCTTTGCCAACAGCGAGCTGCTGGGCCATGGGGGCCGCCTCGAGGTGGCCCAGGGCCGCCTCATCGAGGTGGGCCGGTACGATCCGCAAGGGAAGGGCAAGCCTTTGCAAAAGCTCGGCCCGGCGGGGGCTCTGCGAGGCCAGCACCAGGGTCGGCAGCCCAGTCACAAGCGTACCCCCGCTTTCCAGAGGGCTTCTACCTCGAGCAAATAGCGCTGGGCCAGCGCGGCGTCGCGCAGGATGAGCAGGTTTTCGTTGTTGCGTCGGTAGGCCGAAGCAGTGAAGTTGTAGCTGCCGGTTACCACCCACTCCCCGTCCAGAACCATCACCTTGTGGTGCATGGTGTAGGGGTTGCCATCCCGGCGCACCTCGAGGCCAGCCTGGAGCAGAGGGGCATGGGCGGAGTTTTGCAGGTTGCGGCTTTCCAGGACCACCCGCACCCGTACCCCACGACGGTGGGCCGCAAGCAACGCCTCCACTACCGCAGCATCGGTCAGAACGAAGGTGGCCACCCAAACCTCCCGCCGGGCCTGCCCCAGAAGGTCGAGCAGGGCCTCCCGCCCCTGGCGCCCCCCTGCTGGGCTGAAGTAGACCCAGCCCTCCACTGAACCGGTCTGAAAGCCTCCAGAACGCCCCAGCCCGCTTTCCTGCCCGTTAAACAAGGCCTCGAACTCCCGGCGGTAGAGCCCTACCAGCCCCTCTACGGGCAGCCACAGGCTGTTCTCATTGTTGCGCTCAAAGGCGTTCCAGGTTAGGTTGGTGCTGCCGGTCCAGACCCCTTGATCATCCACCAGCACGAACTTATGATGCATCAAGGCATCCTCACGGCTATCGTAGCAGACCTGAACTTTCTGCCAAACCTCGCAGCGATCCTGGCTTTTGCTACGCGCCCCCAGGCTCTCGCGGATCTCGCGGCGGTAATTGGACTCGCTGAACATCCGCACCCGCACCCCCCGGGCCGCCGCTCGCACCAGGGCCTGGCCGATCTCCCGGTCTTCAAGTTCGTGCACGGCCAACTCGAGGTGGCTTTGGGCCCCATCTATCAGGCGAATCAGGCGGGCTTTGGCCTCGCGGCCCTGCTGGGGGGCAAAGTAGAGCTCGAGGCCCCCCGGGGCTTTATAGACCTGGGGAAAGGGACGAAAGTAGGTCTCCCACAGCCAGTATCCCAACAGGCCCAAAAGCAGCAGGGCCAGCCAGAGTGGGCTACCCCGCTGCCGACGGCCCCTTCTGCGCTTATAGCTGCGTAAAAGGGAAAAAATCTCCGAGACCAGCCAACGCTGCATGGCAAGTGTTTACTCTACAACGAGGGCTTTGAATATGGGTTTGCGGGTACTAAAAGACCAGGGCCAGTAGCCAGGTAGTTCGTTGCAAAGGCAACTAGCACAGTTTATTAGACTTGGGTACAATCTCTCCATGCTGAGTCTTCGGGAAAGGCAAAAGCAGCGCCGCCGCGATCGCATATTCCGCACCGCCATCCACCTCTTCCGGGAGAAAGGATTTCACCAGACCACTGCCACCGACATTGCCAAAGCCTCGCACGTCTCGCGGGGAACCTTTTTCAACTACTACGCTTACAAGGAGGCGGTATTGCTGGATTTCGGCGCCCAGCTTCTGGGCGAGCTGCGCGAGCAGGCCTTAGCTGAGCTGGGCCGGGGAGACCCCCCCCTCGAAGTACTGCGCCGGCTGTGGGAGCGCCTGGCCGAGGTAAGCGAGCGGGAACGGGTACTGCTTTCCCCCCTGGCCTACGAGCTGCTCAACCCCGACCCTCAGCGGGCCCGGGCCGCCTTCGAAGCCCTACCTTTAGGCGACTTGATCGGCGAGATTCTGCGCCCACTTAGGGATCAGGGCAAACTGCGCCAGGACATGTCCCTCGAGCGCATCTCCCGCTCCATCGCTGACGTCTATCTGCTCTCGGCCCTGCGCTGGGCCGCTTATACCCCAGAGCGACAGCTCAAGGACGAGATGAACAAGTTCCTTAGCCTGATGCTGGAAGGCGCCGTGGCCCGGGAAACCCCCAAGCGGGAAAAAGCTGGTAAAACCTGAGATGTATTCCCTGTGGATGCCCACCCCAGTAGGGCTGCTCTGGGCCCAGGCCACCCACCGGGCCTTGCAACGGGTAGAACTGCGGCTGCAAGCGGGCTTCCCCGAGCGGCCCAATGCCCTTTTACGCGAGCTGGCCCGCCGGGTGGAGGGGTATTTTGCTGCTCAGGGTGAGACTTTTTTGGACCTTCCCCTGGACTATACCCCCTTTGACCCCCGCCGGATAGCCCTGTATGAGGCGGTGCGGCAGATCCCCCTGGGCGAGACCCGCAGCTACGCCCAGATGGGGCGGCTGTGCGGCCTGACCCCCCGGGCCGTCGGGGCAGCCCTTCGGGCCTGCCCTTTTTTCCTGGTGGTGCCGGCCCAGCGGGTTATCCACGCGGATGGCCGGCTGGGCGGGTTTGCCGGCCATGAGGGGCTGAAAGCCTGGCTGCTGCGCTTTGAAGCAAACTCTAGACAGGTTTGAAGGGTCACCTGGGAAAAAGGCTGGCCGCTATATAGAGCTGCGTTGTATCATCCTGCTCAGGACGTAGGGTTTTGCATCGTAGCGTGAGGATTCTATGGAGCTAAAAGTGGGCGTCGTGGGGGTGGGCGTGATGGGCACCTATCACGCCCAGGTTTATGCTGGCCTGCCGGGGGTTCGTCTGGTAGGGGTGGCCGACCCCGACCCTTTTCGCCAAGCAGCCATCGAGCAGGATTTGGAAGTCCCCGCCTATCCCAGTCCCGAGGAGCTACTAGGCAAGGTGCAGGCGGTCTCCATCGCCTCACCGACCTCTTTTCACTTTGAACAAGCCCGTATGTTTCTGGAGGCCGGGGTACACGTGCTCTTGGAAAAGCCCATGACCCGTACCCTGCAAGAAGCCCAGGAGCTGGTCCGCCTGGCCGAGCGACGAGGGGTGGTGCTGCAGGTGGGCCATATTGTGCGTTTCTACCGCGCGGTGGGTGACCTGATGAGACTGGTCAAGAACCCTTGGGTGCTGGAAGCCCGCCGTCTGGGCAACAACCGGCGGATCCGCGACATCGGCGTGGTGCTTGATCTGATGATCCACGATCTGGACCTGGTGCTGCTTTTGCTGCGGGAAAAACCCCTGCGCTACAGCGTGGTGGGCCGGCAGATAGAAGGGCTGGATGAGTACGCCCAGGCGGTGGTGGACTTCCCCTCGGGGGCCCGGGCCCTGTTCACCGCCAGCCGTATCTCTCCCCAGGCGGAGCGCTCCCTGACCATCACCCAGCCCGGTGAGGTTTTGCGGCTGGATTTCAACAGCGAGTACACCGAGCTCTCCCTGCACCGCTCACCCCCGGTGCCCCCCGACCCCGACCGGGTAGAGCCCAATGGGCGCACCCAGGTACAGACCGAGCGCATCGCCATCCACAACGACAATCCGCTGCGCCGTCAGCTCAAGCACTTCGTGGATCGCGTCCAGAAGGAAGAACCCCCCTTGGTGACCCTCGAGGACGATCTCTTGGCCCTCGAGCTGGCTTTGGAACTCTCCCATGCCCTGCAACCGGTGATGGCCCGGTAGTATTTTAAGCTGTGGACATCTACCAGATCCTCCAGTTTCTGCCGCACCGCTACCCTTTCCTGCTGATTGACCGGGTGCTCGAGGCCGATGCCAAGCGCTTCCGCGCCCTGAAAAACGTGACCTTTAACGAGCCCCATTTCCAGGGCCACTTTCCCGGTCACCCCATCATGCCGGGGGTGTTGCTGCTCGAGGCCATGGCCCAGGGGGCGGTGGCGGTAATCACCCAGCAGCCCGGGTTCAAACCGGGGGGGCTGGTTTTTCTGGTGGGGGTGGAGGAGGCCCGCTTCAAAAAACCGGTGGTGCCGGGCGACACCCTGATTCTGGAAGGGGAGCTGCTGGCCTACCGGCGGGGGCTGGGCAAGGTGCGGGTAGAGGCCCGGGTGGAGGAAGAGCTGCGGGCCGAGGCTACCTTAAGCTTCGTCTTGCGCACGGATACCGGGGGTGCGGTCTCGTGAGCAGACTGGCCATCCATCCTACCGCGGTGGTCTCGCCCAAGGCCCAGTTAGCCTCTGACGTGCAGATCGGGCCCTATGCTGTGGTGGAGGGCCCTTGTGAGATTGGGCCTGGAGTGGAGATTGGCCCCCATGCGGTCATTCATCCCTTCGTGCGGTTGGGGGCCGGCGTGCGGGTGGGGCCACACGCGGTCTTGGGTGGGGCCCCACAGGACCTCAGCTACCAGGGGCAGGAGACCTGGCTCGAGGTAGGCCCCCGCACAGTGCTGCGCGAGGGCGTGGTACTGCACCGCTCCACCCGGGAAGACCGGCCCACCCGCATCGGCAGCGACTGCTACCTGATGGGGTATGTCCACGTGGGCCACGATGCCCAGGTGGGCTGCGGGGTGGTTCTGACCCAGAGCGTGGGCGTGGCCGGCCATGTGGAGATCGGCGACCATGCGGTGGTGGGGGGCCTGGCCGGCATCCACCAGTTCGTCCGCATCGGCACCCGGGCCATGGTGGGGGGAATGGCCAAGGTCACCCGGGATGTCCTGCCCTTTTCCTTGGCGGAGGGCAGCCCGGCCCGGCATTATCGGCTCAACACCGTGGGTTTGCGCCGGGCGGGCATCGTGGGGGAGCGCTACCGGGCGCTCGAGCGGGCCTTCCGGGCCCTGCGCGAGGGGGGTGACTTGGAAGGCCTGCCCGAGACCGAAGAGGTACAGGCCCTAAAAGCTTTCCTGGCCGCCCCCTCCAAGCGCCACCTCTCAGGTTTCGTACAGGTTGAGCGCACGTTTGAAGAGTAGGCCCATGCTCGAAGAAGTGCTCTTGCTCACCAACGGGCCAGGCGAGCTTTCCACCTGGGTGCCCCCGGTGCTCTCCCGCCTGCGCCGCCGGCTGCCCCAGGCCCGCATCGAGCTATACCTGATCCGCGACCAGTTCGCCGCCGGCACCGAGCCGACCAAGGCCAGAGAGCTCACGCTCGACGCCATTGCAGGCCGGGCTGGCCTGCTCTGGCGGCTGGCGGAAGGCAGGCGTCGCCGGGGGCTGGGCCGGGTGTTGCTTCTGGGTGGGGCCCCTCGCGACGCGGTGCTGCTAAGCCAGGCCACCGGATACCCCGCCTACGCCTACACCTTCGACCCCAAGGCCTACCACCCAGCCCTCCAGGCTGTACTGGTGGACGCCGAGCGCACCCGGGCCGGTCTGCTGGCCCGCGGGGCCGACCCCCATCGGGTGGTGGTGGTGGGAAACCTGGTGGTGGATGCCATGCAGGAGGCCGCTACCCAGGCCTGCCCAGAGGTGGACGTGTTGCTTCTAGCGGGTAGCCGCCCCTTTGCCGCTCGCTACCTGCTGGGCTTTATGCTGGCCGCAGCAGAGAGAATGGCGGCCCAGCAGCCGGGGCTGCGCTTTGCCTGGCTCAAAAGCCGCCTGCTGCCCGAGCGAGTGGTAGAGGAGGCTTTGAGGGGGGAAAAAGCCCGCCGTGTGGGAGGGGTGAGGGCCCGCTGGGAAGGGGCAACCATGCGTACCGAGGGCGGCCTCGAGGTGGCGGTGCTGGATGAACCGGTGCGCTACGCAGCCATGCGCAAAGCCCGCCTGGCCCTCACCATCCCTGGCACCAATACCCTCGAGCTGGCCCTGGCCCGGCTGCCCAGCCTGGTTCTCTTGCCGTTGCACAAACCTGAGCTTCTGCCTTTGGAGGGCTGGTTGCACTGGCTCTTTTGGCTACCGGGGGGAAAGCCCCTCAAGCGGGCCTTTATCCAGCGCGTGGTCCCCCGTATGCCCCACCTGGCCCTGCCCAACCAGTGGCTGGGAGAGGAGGTCTTCCCCGAGCTGCGGGGGGTCTTCAGCCCAGCCGAGGTGGCTAACCAGGCCCTAGCCCTGCTCGAGGCCGAGCGGGCCCAGGCGGTGCGGGCCCGCCTAGAGCGCCTCGAGGCCCAGCCGGGCGCCGACCGATTGGTGGAGTATATCCTGGAGCCCTCTTCATGAACCTCCTCTTCTTGCTCCGCCCCTACGGGCCGCACATCCTGCTGGCCGCTGGCCTGGCCCTCTTACCCGCCATGGCCCAGGCCTGGCTTCCGGGCTGGGTGGTCAAGCCCCTCTTCGACGAGGTGCTGGCGGGGAAGTGGGAGCGCTTGGGCCCAGTGCTGGGGGTGGGGGCGGGCCTACTGCTGCTCTTGGTGCTAAGCGGCTACGCCCTGGAGGCTTTCATGGGCTACTTTTCGATCAGGGTGCCAGCCCGCTGGCGCGAGCACATTTTCGATCACCTGCTGCAAACCGACCTGCAGGCCCTCCCCTCCTCCCCAGGGGGGCTCTCTGGGCGGCTGGTGGCCGACCTCAAGGAGCTGGAAGGCTTCTTGTTTTATAACCTGGGGGGCCTTCTGGCCCAGGGGATGCTGCTTCTGGCCTTGCTGGCTCAGCTTCTGTGGCACTACACCCAGCTCACCCTGTATCTCTTGTTGCTCCTGCCCCTCATGGCCCTGCTCTTGGGCTGGATTGGGGCCTGGGTCACCCACTACAGCCGCCGCACCCAGGCCGCGGTGGAGCGGCTGGCCGCCCGCATGAGCGAGGGGTTTGCCCGCTTGGAGCTCATCCGGGCCTTGAACCTCGAGGCCTTCGCCCTAGGCCGCTTTCGCCAGAGCAACCAGGCCCACTACCGCCTGGGCCTCACCCGGGCCCTTATCGCCGCACTGCACCTCCCTTTGGGTCAGCTCGCCACCACCTTGCTCTTGGGTCTGTTGCTGGCGCTGGGGGTAGGGGCGGTACGGCGCGAAGCAATGACCCCGGGCGACCTGACCGCTTTCCTCACCCTGCTGGGCCTAGCCGTCACCCCATTGCAGGTGCTAGGCCGGGTGGGGGCAGGGTTCGCCCAGGCCGAGGGGGCCGCGGCCCGGCTGGTGGAACTCTTAACCCTGCCCAAAGCCCCCCCCTCAGGAAACCTGCGCCCTGCCCGCCTGGAAGGAAGCCTCGAGCTCTGCAACCTGAGCTTTGCCTATCCGGGCCGGGAAGCGGTTTTGCAAAACCTCAACCTGCGGATCGAGCCCGGCTCCTTCACCGCCATCGTGGGGCCTTCGGGCTCGGGCAAGAGCACCCTGCTGCGCCTTTTGTTGGGGCTGTACCGGCCCAGTAGCGGGCAGGTGCTGCTGGACGGGCGCAACCTGGAGGTCTACGAAGCGGCCTGGCTGCGGGCCAAAGTGGCCTGGGTGCCCCAGGAACCCCTTTTGTTTGCCGGCACAGTGGGGGAAAACCTGGCGGCCTTGGCTCCCCAGGCCCACCCTCAGGCCATGCGGGAGGCTTTGGCCATGGTGGGCCTGTACCCCGAGATAGACCTGGAAACCCCTCTGGAAGACCAGGGTGGGGGGCTTTCGGTAGGGCAGCGGCAGCGCCTGGCCATTGCCGCAGCCTTGCTGCGGGAGGCTAAAATCCTCCTCCTCGACGAAGTGACCAGCGCCCTGGACAAAAACAGCGAGGAACAAGTGGTGGCCGCTTTGGAGGCTATCCGGCCTGGGCGTACCCTGGTGGTGGTGGCCCACCGCCTCTTCACCGTCCAGCACGCCGATACAATAGTGGTTATGGAAAAAGGCCGCATTGTGGAAACGGGCAACCACGCCACACTCATGGCGGCAGCGGGGGCCTATGCCCACCTGTGGCGGCCCTGAGGAGGGAGATGGAAACCTATTTAAAGAAAGCTCGGGGGGGGCGGGTGGTGCAGACCCCCTTTCTGGAAGCCGAGGAACTCGAGGCCCTGCGCCAGCAAGCCCGGCAGGAAGGCCTGTCCTTCCAAAGCTTTGGTGGCCTACCCCTGGCCTCACGCCAGGTAGCCGTGCTGTTTCCTCCACACATCCCCAGCGTGGCCGACCCCACCCGGCTGGTCTTCCTGCCCGGGGAGGACGACCTCGAGGCCCTGGAGGAACGGCTTCGGGCCTTTTTGGAACCGGGGTTGCTGGGCGAGCTGGAGGAAACCAGCGGGGGATTTTTGCTGGTCACCCTGCCCAAAGGGCTCAAAACCCTACAGGAAGCCGGCTGGCCAGCCCAGGAAGCCAGCCTTGAGCAGCGGCCCAAAGCCCGTGAGCGGATCCGCAGCGTGGTGGTGCCCAGCCTGCGGGTGGATGTGGTGGGGGCCCGGGGATTCGGAGTCTCCCGCAGCTACTTTGCCCAGGGGGTGAGGTCGGGCAAAGTGCGGCTAGGGGGCCGGGTGGCCTCGGCCAAGGACGAAGTAGCTGAAGGGGACAGCCTGCTGGCCGAGGGCCTGGGGAGCTTGGCGGTGCTCCGGGTGCTAGGCCAGACCAAGCGGGGCAACCTGAAGCTCGAGCTCGAGGTTCAGCGCCCGTAGCGCCTCAGTCTAGCCGCGGGTAGGCGCTCAGGGTCAAAAACTCCTTGAACTCAGGCTGGAGCACCAGCTCGTCCAAAAGTTCGGCAGCCGCTTCCAGGTTGTTAAGGCCCGCCAGCTTGGCTATCTCTTCTTGTTTTATGGCCTGGTAGAGCCCCAGGGTGAAGGGGCGACCATCCTCCAGTTGGGCTTCCTTCTTGAGCCACTGCCAAAGCTGCGAGCGGGAAATCTCCGCCGTAGCTGCGTCCTCCATCAGGTTGAAAATGGCCACCGCCCCACTCCCACCCAGCCAGGCGGCTAGGTACTGCAGGGCCACGCTGATGTTGTTGCGCACCCCGGCCTCGGTAATTTTGCCCCCGGGCACATGGAAGTCCAGTAGGTCTTCGGCCCCAATCTTCCCTTCCACGTCCTCGCGCAGGCGGTCTTTCTGGTTGGGCTTAGGCCCTAGCACCCGGTCGAAGACCGCCATGGCCACCGGCACCAGGTCGGGGTGGGCCACCCAGGTACCGTCGAAGCCGTCGCCGGCCTCCCGTTCTTTGTCCTTGGTGACCTGCTCAATAGCCCGGGCGTTCACCTCGGGGTCTTTGCGGCTGGGAATAAAGGCCGACATCCCCCCGATGGCATGAGCCCCCCGCTTATGGCAGGTGCGCACCAAAAGCTCGGTATAGGCCCGCATAAAGGGCACGGTCATGGTGACCTGCGCGCGGTCGGGGAAAAGCACCTCGTGGGTGGCGAATTTTTTGATGCAGCTGAAGATATAGTCCCAGCGCCCAGCGTTGAGGCCTGCGGCGTGTTCGCGCAGCTCGTAGAGAATCTCCTCCATCTCAAAAGCCGCCAGAATGGTCTCGATGAGCACCGTGGCCCGGATGGTGCCCTGGGGAATCCCCATGTAGCTCTGGGCGAACTTGAAGACATCGTTCCACAAGCGGGCCTCGAGGTGGCTTTCCAGCTTGGGCAGATAGAAGTACGGCCCGCTGCCGCGTCGCAACAGCTCGTGGGCGTTGTGAAAGAAGTACAGCCCGAAGTCAAAGAGACTAGCCGAGATGGGCTCACCGTCCACCAGCACGTGGCGCTCCTCCAGATGCCAGCCCCGCGGGCGCACCAGAAGGGTGGCGGTGGTCTCGTTAAGGCGGTACTCCTTTTCTGGGGTACTGAGGGCGATGGTGCGGCGCACCGCATCCATCAGGTTCTGCTGCCCCTGCACCACATTTTCCCAGGTAGGCGAGAGGGAATCCTCGCAGTCGGCCATGAAGACCTTGGCCCCGGAGTTGAGGGCGTTGATCATCATCTTTCGGTCGGTAGGGCCGGTGATCTCCACCCGCCGATCCTCGAGGTCGGGCGGGGCGGGGGCCACCTTCCAGTCGCCCTCTCGCACGAAGCGGGTATGGGGCAGAAAACCGGGCTTCTCCCCAGCGGCAATCCGCCGGGCCACCTCGGCGCGGCGTTGCAACAGGCCTTTGCGCACTGGGTTGAACTCCCGCTGCAACCCGGCCAGAAAAGCCAGGGCCTCGGGGGTCAGCACGTTTGGGGAAGCGGGCAGCTCGGGGCCGACAATCTGCACACCGGAAGGCATCTCGGACATGGGCTTCACCTACCTTGGGAGCGCGGAATGGAGCTCCTGGGTCAGGCCCAAGCCTAGCTGGTGGTTAGGATTTTTGTCAATCAGCGAGATTTTTTTGCATTAGTTGAAAAATACCTCGAGCCGGATTAGCCTTGGGGTTATGAAGACCAAGCGACGCCCCGGGCGCAGCCGCTCCGCCGAGGTGAGCGAGGTGCGCACCCTGGAACGGGGCCTGCATCTGCTCGAGGTTCTCTCCGAGGCCGAGACCCTTTCCCTCTCCGAGCTGGCCCGCAGAACGGAGCTCTCCCCCAGCACCGCCTATCGGCTTTTGGAAACCCTGCGGCGGCGGGGCTTCGTCGACTGGGATGAGGCCAGGGGTCTGTGGAAGGTGGGGCTGCGGGCGTACCAGGTGGGCTCGGCCTTCCTAACCCGGGGCGGCCTGATTGAGGCGGCCATGCCGGAGATGGAAAAACTGGTGGACGAGCTAAACGAGACCGTCAACTTAGCTGTGCTAGATGGAAACGAGGTGGTCTATATTGCCCAGGTGGAGGGCCGCCAGCTCATCCGCATGTTTACCCGCATCGGGGCCCGGGCTCCCATCTACTGCACCGGGGTGGGCAAGGCCCTAATGCTGGAGCACAGTGAGGCCGAGGTTCGCCGGATTGTGGGCGCTGGGCCCTTCAAACCCTACACCGCTAAGACCATCACCACCCTAGAGGGCTTCCTCGAGACCCTGCGCCAGGCCCGTCAGCGCCGCTTTGTCGTAGACGACGAGGAGCGGGAGGATGGGGTGCGCTGCATTGCCGCCCCCATACACGATAACCGGGGCAAGGTGGTGGCCTCGATGTCGCTCTCGGCCCCGGCCAGCCGGGCGCCGGATGAGCGGCTGGAAGCCTTGGGCACCCGGGTACGGCAGGCTGCCGATGCGGTCTCGAGCCGGTTGGGCTGGAACGCCCTGCCTTAGCCAATGCGGGCTTCCAGGTACTCCCGCTCGCCCATCACAATCTGCCGGGCCAGCTCGAGGTCCTTGGGGTACTCTTTGCCTCGGTTGATCAGGTAGGTCTCGTAGCGGCCAATTTCGAAGCGCTCCACCACGCTTTTGAGGGCTTTGCCCAGGTCAAATTCTTTGCAGGAGAAGATGTCCACGCTAATAAAGCGCTTGGCCGGGAAGGTGTGGATGGCAATATGGCTCTCCGCAATCAACACCACCCCGGTGACCCCCTCGGTATAGCCGGGGCGGGCCTCGTAGCGCTGCACGATGGGCGGGAGCACCTTGGTCATCTCCATCTCCTCGGGCAGCTCATCCAGAACCTGCCGAACCAGCTCGAAATCGGCCAGCTTCTCTGCGTTTGCCTGGTAGCCATCTATCATCAGGTGCGGGCCAAAACCAAACAGTTCCAACCTCGTTCCTCCAAAAGCTTGCAGCCTTGAGACCGCAGCTTCTGCCAGACGGCCACCCAGGGGGCGTCTTGGACAGCCCATCATTATGGGGCTCGGGGGGGTGGGTGTCAATGGTCCACGGCTTGTCCGTTCTGCATGAGAGAGGGGCCAGTACCTATGGGTTTAGCTTGGAATGAATGTTATTAATTACACCAAAGTCCATCCCAAGCCAAGCGGTTGGACCGCATACACACAGACCGGCCTCGAGGGGTATAGTCTAGAAGACATGAGCACGAAACCCGTGACCGGTACAGAAAAACACACAACCGTTCGGCAGGATGCTTGGTGGATCGAGCCTCTCTTCACGGTGCTGAGCCTGGGCCTCTTCGGCATCTACGCTTTTTGGGTGGCCTGGAACCGACAGCACTTCGAGTACGGGCCCTACCTATCTCCCTTCTACTCCATACCCCTGCCCGGCGTCCATGCCAAGGACCTGGACTGGCTGGCCATCTCCCCGGCCTTCCTGGTGCTGTGGATTCCTTTGGGCTTCCGGGCCACCTGCTACTACTACCGCAAGGCCTACTACCGGGCCTTCTTCTGGGATCCCCCCGCCTGCGCGGTGCCTGAGCTACGTAAGGCCTACAGCGGCGAACGCGCCTTCCCCTTTGTGCTCAACAACCTGCACCGTTACTTCTGGTACCTCTCGGTGCCGGTAGTGGCCTTCTTGTGGTACGACGCCATCCGGGCTTTCTTCTTCGAGGATGGCTTCGGGGTGGGGGTAGGCAGCCTGATCATGCTGGGCAACGTGATCCTGCTCTCCTACTACACCTTCTCCTGCCACGCTTGGCGGCATTTGGCGGGCGGCTGCTTGAACTGCATGTCCAAACACAAGACCCGCTACAACCTGTGGCAGCGCATCAGCCGCATCAACGAGAGCCACGGTTTCTGGGGCGTGACCAGCATGCTTTCGGTATGGTTTACCGACGTATATATCCGCCTTTGCTCGATGGGAACCATCACCGATATCCGTCTTTTTTAGGAGTTGCCTATGGAGTCTTACACAACCCATGACTACGATGTTTTGGTAATCGGTGCAGGCGGGGCAGGCCTGCGGGCAGCTATTGCAGCCATTGAGAAGGGGGCCAAAGTAGGGGTGGTCACCAAAAGTCTCCTGGGTAAGGCCCACACCGTGATGGCCGAGGGTGGGATGGCTGCAGCCTTAGGCAACGTGCGCCCAGAGGACAACTGGAAGGTGCACTTCCGCGACACCCTCAAGGGCGGGGGAATGCTCAACAACTGGAAGATGGTCATGAACTACACCAAGGAGGCCCCCGAGCGGGTGCGGGAGCTCGAGCGCTGGGGCGCGGTCTTCGACCGCACCCCAGACGGGCGCATCAACCAGCGCAACTTCGGCGGCCACTCCTACCCCCGCCTGGCCCACGTAGGGGACCGCACCGGCCTCGAGCTTATCCGCACCCTGCAGGACCACGCGGTCAAGCTGGGCATTCACGCCCACATGGAGACCACTATCTACCGCCTGCTGACCGACGCGGGCCGGGTAGTGGGGGCCCTGGGCTTCAACCGCCAAACGGGGGAGTTCCTGCTCTTCCGGGCCAAGGCGGTAGTGCTGGCCACCGGGGGCTTGGGCCGCATCTACCAGATCACCTCTAACTCCTGGGAGTGCACCGGGGACGGGTTCGCCCTGGCCAGCCTGGTAGGGGCCGACCTAATCGACATGGAGTTCATCCAGTTCCATCCCACCGGCATGGTCTGGCCCCCCAGCGTGATGGGCATCCTGGTGACTGAGGGGGTGCGCGGCGAGGGTGGGGTGCTTTTGAACAATCAGGGCAAGCGCTTCATGTTCGATAACGTGCCCGAGCGCTACCGGGGCGAGTTCGCCGAGACCGAGGAGGAGGCCGAGCGCTGGTTGAAGGGCGACCGCAATGCCCGTCGCCCACCGGAGTTGCTGACCCGCGACGTGGTGGCCCGGGCCATCCGGCGCGAGGTAGCCGAGGGGCGGGGTAGCCCACACGGGGGGGTTTTCCTGGACATCGCCAGCCGCCGCCCAGCTGACTACATCAAAAAGAAGCTGCCCAGCATGTACCACCAGTTCATGAAGTTGGGCAATCTGGACATCACCAAAGAGCCCATGGAGGTCGGCCCCACCTGCCACTACGTGATGGGTGGGGTGCGGGTTGACCCCGACACCCAGGCGACCAATGTACCGGGCCTCTACGCCGCGGGCGAGGTGGCGGGTGGTCTACACGGGGCCAACCGCTTAGGAGGCAACTCGCTTTCCGACCTGATCGTCTTCGGCCATCGGGCCGGGGCTGCCGCAGCCGAGTACGCCGCCCAGCAGACCGGCCCCTTCCAGATTGATGAAGCCCAGGTGCGGGCCTACATTGCCGAGGCCCTGGCCCCCTTCCACAACCCTCAGGGCGAAAACCCCTTTGCCCTGATGAAAGAGCTGCGCAGCAGCATGCAGAAAAACGCCGGCATCATGCGGGAGGAAAGCGAGCTCAAGGCCCAGCTCGAGATTCTGGCCAGCCTCAAAAAGCGGGCCTGGAACACCAGCGTGAGCGGAGGCCGGGCCTACAACCCCGGCTGGCACACTGCGCTGGACATCCGGCTGATGGTGGAGATCGCCGAGGCGGTGGTGCTGGCCGCTTTAGCCCGCAAGGAGAGCCGGGGCGGACACGCCCGCTTGGACTACCCCGACGCCGACCCCAACTTTGCGCGAATCAACCATGTGATCCGGCGCGCCTCGGACGGCAGCCTGACGGTAGTGGCCGAGCCTTTACCAGAGATGCCGGAGGAGCTGCGTAGGATTGCCGAGGCCAAAGACCTCAAGGAACTAAGCGAGAAGGTAGGAGCCTGAAGATGCCAAGCGTAACCTTTAGAGTCTTTAGGGGCGATAGGAACGGGGGCGAGCTCAAGGATTACACCGTGCAAGTAGAGGAAGGGATGGTGGTGCTGGACGCCATCCACCAGATTCAGGCCGAACAAGCCCCCGACCTGGCCTGCCGCTGGAACTGCAAGGCCGGCAAGTGCGGCTCGTGTGGGGCCGAGGTCAACGGCAAGCCCACCCTGATGTGTATGACCCGGCTGGACACCATCGACACCAGTAAGCCGGTGGTGGTGCGACCCATGAAGACCTTCCCGGTGATCCGCGACCTGGCCACCGATGTGAAGTGGAACTACGAGGCCAACAAGAAGATCAAGCCCTTCACACCGGCTCCCAACACCGACTGGATCATGATGCAGGAAGACGTGGACCGGGTGCAGGAGTTCCGCAAGTGCATCGAGTGCTTCCTGTGTCAGAACGTCTGCCACGTGCTGCGCGAGCACGATGAGAAAACCGGCTTCATTGGGCCGCGCCTCTTGGTGCGCACCGCCAGTCTGGAAATGCATCCTCTAGACGTGGAAAACCGGCTGGAGATGCTCAAGAACGAGGGGGGCATCGGTTACTGCAACATCACCAAGTGCTGCACCGAGGTCTGCCCCGAGCACATCCACATCACCGACAACGCCATCATTCCCCTCAAGGAGCGGGTGGTGGACGAGTACTACGATCCGGTGTTGAGCTTCTTCCGCCGGTTGTTTGGTAGCAAGAAACGCCCTGAGACAGCTGGATCAGCGGCAGACGACTGATGCCCAAGCCCCCTCGAGGCCTCGAGGGGGCTTGTTCTTGCAGCACGCCCTGCCCTGTGCTATTGTTCCGCCATGAAAAAGCGCTTGGGCGTGCTGCTATTTGGCTTGGGGCTGGCCTGGGCCCAGCCTTTGGGCAATGTGGCCATAGTCTTTAGCGAGGGCGCGAAAACCGACCCCACTTTCAACGGGGTGGCCTATGGCGGGGCTTTGCGCGCAGTGCAGCAGTTCGGGGGGCGTCTTTTCGACTTTGAACCCACCGACCCTTCCCAAATTCCCTCTGCGGTGCGGCGCTTTGCCAGCGAGCGCTTCGACCTGATCATTGGGTTGGGCTTCGCTACTGAGCCGGGCATCGCTGCGGCGGCCCGCGAGTTTCGCCAGCAGCGCTTCGCTCTGATCGACACCGCCACCGAGGCCCCCAACGTGGCCTCCTACGTTTTCCGCGAGAACGAGGGCACCTACCTGGTGGGCTATATCGCCGGCCGCCTGAGCCAGACCGGGGTGGTAGGCTTCGTGGGCGGGATGGATATACCCCTGATCCACAAGTTCGAGGTGGGTTACCGCGAAGGGGTCAGGCAGGCCTGCCCGAGCTGCCGGGTCATTGTGAACTACGTGGGCAACACTCCGGCGGCCTTCTCCGATCCGGCCAAAGCCAAGGAAATTGCGGCCTTCCAGCGCTCCCAGGGTGCCGACATTATCTACGCTGCCGCCGGGGCCTCGGGGCTGGGGGTGTTCGATTATGTCAAACAGGTGCGCTGCCTGCGGGCCAGCGAGCTACCGCGCGGGGTGCGCTTCCGCAGTAACCCCTTTGCCCAGGTACCCAAGTACGAAGCCTACACCCGGGAGTGCACCGGCGAGACCCGCCCCTTGTTTTTTATCGGTGGGGACGGCAACCTGAACTTTTTGGGCGACACCGACAACAACCCCGCCACCCTCAACCACGCCCTGACCTGCATGCTCAAGCGGGTGGACGTGGCCGCTCAGCGGGCAGTGGAGTCGGTAGCCCGCAACACCTTCCAGGGCGGCCTGGTGAGCCTAGGGCTCAAGGAAAACGGCCTGGGGTATGCCCTGGATGCCTACAACCAGGCCCTCTTGCCCGAGAACCTGCGCCGCGAGGTGACCGCCATCCGCCAGGCCATCATCGCTGGGCGGATTGTGGTGCCAGATCGGCGCTAGGCTCCGTAGGGCACCCAGATGTTTTTGATCTGGGTGGCTTGGCGCAGAATTTCGTCGGCATCGGGTAAAGGCCCATGGGCAGGAAGAGTCCAGGTGCGCTTCAGATTGCCCGCACTGGCCCGCTCCACCAAAGCCCAGCCCTCCCGTGGCCCGGCATACCAGACCGCGTCCACGTCGTCGTGTTCGGCCAGAATCTGGGCCAGCTCGTCGCGCGCCCCGGTCACGATATTGAAAGTCCCCGCGGGCACATCAGAAGTCTCCAACACCTGATAGAAGTCGGTGGCGGTAAGGGGGGCCTGGGGAGAGGGCACCACCACCAAGGTATTGCCCAAAGCCAAGGCCAAGCCAGCCAGCCGGGCTAAGGCTAAAAGAGGCTGGTCATCGGGACAAAGCAGGCCCATCACCCCAATAGGCTCAGGCAACGCCAGGGTAACGTTGCGCAAGGGTGTGGGATGCACCACCCCTTCATACTTGTCGGCCCAGGCTGCCGCAGCGAAGAGGGCCTCGAGGGCTGCCTCCACCTCGGCCTGGCCATCCTGCCCGGTCTGGGCCTGAATACGCCAGGCAAACTCAGCGGCTCGTTCAGAGAGGTTTTCGGCCAAGTAGTACAGAATCTGGGCCCGCTGGTAGGCTGGGGTCTGGCGCCAAGGCTCAAAGGCCCCTCGGGCCGCTTCCACCGCGTTGCGGATGTCCTTGCGGTTCCCTAGGCCTACCTCACCTAGCCGCTTTCCATCCGGGGCATAAACCACCCGGCTATAGCCACTGTCGGGCCGCACCTGGCGCCCACCGATAAAGAGCTTGGCTGTACGGTCGATGGGGGGCAGGGAAAGCGGAAAATTGCGCAAAGCTGGGCTGGCCTCTCGTTTGGCTCTTTTCGGCTTGGCCTTGGAAGTTGTGGGCTGGCGCAGCCCTTTCTTCTTCACATACTCCCACAGCCCCTCCTTGCCCCCCTCCCGACCAAAGCCGCTCTCGCGATATCCGCCGAAACCCGCCGCGGCGTCGAAGAGGTTGGTGCTGTTAATCCAGACCACCCCGGCCTTGACCTGGGTGGCAATGTCCAGAGCAAGATTGATGTCCTCGCTCCAGATGGAAGCAGCCAGACCATAGCGGGTGTTGTTGGCCAACCGCACAGCCTCTTCTGGGGTACGGAAGGTGAGAGCGGCCAGCACCGGACCAAAAATCTCCTCCTGGGCCAGGGTGGAAGCCGGGGCCACCCGGGTAAGCAGGGTAGGCGGATAGAAGCAGCCCTCCTGCGGCACCGCCCAGCCTGGCTGCCACAGCTCGGCCCCTTCGGCCACCCCCTGCTGCACCAGCCGCTCGATCTTCTGTAGCTGTACCGGGCCGATGATGGCCCCCATGTCCACCGCCTTATCGAGCGGGTTGCCTAGGCGCAGTTTCTCCATACGGGCTTTGAGCTTGGCCACCATGCGTTCGGCGATACCCTCCTGCAAAAGCAACCTCGAGCCCGCACAGCAGACCTGGCCCTGGTTGAACCAGATGGCATCCACCACCCCCTCCACCGCACTGTCCAGATCGGCATCCTCAAACACGATGAAAGGCGACTTGCCCCCCAGCTCCAAGGAGAGCTTTTTTCCGCTGCCGGCCGTGACCCGGCGAATCTGCCGGCCTACCTCGGTGGAGCCCGTGAAAGCGATCTTGTCCACCCCTGGATGGGCCACCAGGGCTGCTCCGGTCTGACCATCGCCGGTAAGGATGTTAACCACCCCTGGCGGCAGGTCCACCTGAGCACAGAGTTCGGCAAACAGCAAAGCGGTGAGGGGGGTCCACTCGGCAGGCTTGAGCACCACCGTATTGCCCATGGCCAAGGCTGGGGCTATCTTCCAGGCCAGCATCAGCAGGGGAAAATTCCAGGGAATGATCTGCCCCACCACCCCTACCGGCTCATAACCGGCCAGCTCCTGCTCCATCAGCTGAGCCCAGCCAGCGTGGTAGTAGAAGTGGCGCACCGCCAAGGGCACGTCGATGTCGCGGGTCTCGCGGATGGGTTTGCCGTTGTCGAGGGTCTCGAGCACCGCAAACAGCCGGGCGTGCTTCTGAATCTGCCGGGCTAGGGCATATAGATAGCGCGCGCGGAGGTGGCCAGGGGTCTGGCGCCAGCCAGCCAGGGCCCTGCGGGCCGCCCGCACCGCCTTGTCCACGTCGGCGGGGCCAGCCTGGGCCACCTGGGCCAGGGCCTGACCATTGGCGGGGTTGAGGGTGGGGAACCATTCCCGGCTCGCTGGCGGCTGCCAGCGCCCCCCAATGAAGAGGGCAAAGCGGTTTTGATGGGTTTTTAACCAGTCTAAAGCGGGCTGGGCAGCCTCGGGGGCAGGGCCATAGGGTAGGGTCTCCATAAGTTCGGCGATGGTCATTGGGGTCTCCTTAGCCCAGCGGCTGGTACTGCATGGAGGCGTAGCGCCCGTAGGCCAGGTGCTCGAGTTGCCGTTCGATGTCGTTGAGAAGGGCACTGGCCCCGATGCGGAAGAGGTAGGGCTGCATCCACTCTAGGCCCAGCTCCTCCTTCATCAGGATGAGCCAGTCCAAAGCCTGCTTGGCACTGCGAATGCCCCCAGCCGGTTTGAAGCCAACCTTGTACCCCGTCTCCTCATAGTAGGCCCGGATGGCCCGCACCATCACCAGGCTGTTGGGCAAGGTGGCGTTGACCGCTTCCTTGCCTGTGGAGGTCTTGATGAAGTCGGAACCGGCCTGCATGCAGACCAGGCTGGCCTTGAGCACGTTCTTAAAGCTGCCCAGTTCCCCTACAGCCAGGATGCTTTTCATATGGGCTGGCCCGCAGGCCTCGCGAAAATCACGCACCTCCTGGTACAAAGCCTTCCAGTTGCCGGTGAGCACATGGCGGCGCGAGATCACGATGTCGATCTCTTGGGCGCCCGCGGCCACCGAGGCTTCGATCTCTTGTAGCTTGAGCCGGTGGGGGGTCAGGCCGGCGGGAAAACCGGTGGAGACGGCGGCCACCGGGATGCCGCTACCCGCTAGGACCTCGAGGGCGGTGGGCACCATCTCGTGGTAGACGCAGACCGCCCCCACACTCAGGCGCAACTGGCCCACCCCCAGGGCCTGCAGAAGCTCGGGCCGTACCGGCTGGCGGGCTTTAGCGCACAGGCGGCGCACCGTGCCGGGGGTATCGTCGCCGGAGAGGGTCGTGAGGTCAATGGTGCGGATGGCGTGCAGCAGCCAGGCTGCCTGCCACTCCTTCTTGACCGTGCGGCGGGTGGGCAAGGTGGTAGCCCGGCGTTCAACCGCGCTGCGGTTGACCCGTACCGCCTCAACCAGGCGCAGGTCGAAAGGGGTGCCGGGGTTGCGTTCCACGGGGTAGGCAGAAGGAAGGGTAGCCGCCATAAGGGCCTCGAGCAAAGCCGATTATAGCGCAGAAGGGCAACACGCTAAACAGCGCTAAGTACTGAGCCTCCTCTAGGCCTTCGGACACCTACCTCCAATGCCTCATGGATCGTCAAGCCTTGTCTGAACTCCCGACCAGTCGCGAGGGCTAGGAAAGCCACCCCAAGAACCCCTGTCTGAACCTCTAGGGGAGGGTCTGCACTAAGTAGCCTGGCCTTCCTCTGAGACAGACCCTGGAAGCCATCGCACAGACAAAACCACACTTTGTGCCCAAGCGGCAACAACGGCTTTGAATAGCCCGCTTGCCAATTGGGGCAAGCTCTGTTATATTCTTACCTGCTATCGGCGTGCCGTTCCGCGATAGCTCAGTTGGTAGAGCGGTCGGCTGTTAACCGACTGGTCGCAGGTTCGAGCCCTGCTCGCGGAGCCAAAACCCCCGGGTTACCCTGGGGGATTTTTTTCGCCCAAGTAGGCTGAATCTAAAGACGCCCGGCCTCGATGATGCTGGACAAAAACTGCTGGGTTCGCTCGTGCTGGGGGTTGGAAAATATCTGCTCCGGAGGGCCTTCCTCGTGCACCACCCCGCCGTAAAGAAAGCAGACCTTGCTGGCGACCTCTTTGGCAAAGCCCATCTCGTGGGTAGCCAGGATCATGGTCATGCCCTCGCGGGCCAGCTCGCGCAAGAGGTTCAGCACCTCGGAGACCAGCTCGGGGTCGAGGGCTGAGGTAATCTCATCTAGAAGAAGCAACATAGGCTCCATGGCCAAAGCCCGCACGATGGCCACCCGCTGCTGCTGACCGCCGGAAAGCTGGTCAGGGTAGGCCTGGGCCTTGTGCTCGAGGCCAATCCGCTTCAAGAGGGCCAGGGCTTTTTCCCTGGCCTGCTCCTCGGGCATCCGCAGCACCTGGGTCGGGGCCAGGGTGATGTTCTGTAACACGGTCATGTGGGGAAACAGGTTGAAGCTCTGAAAAACAATCCCCACCTCACGCCTTAGGGCGTTGAGGTCTACCCCTGGCCCGGTAATGCGGTCGCCATGCAGGCGAATCTCGCCCCCCTGAATCTCCTCGAGGCCGTTGATGCAGCGCAGCAGGGTGGACTTGCCACACCCCGAAGGGCCGATCAGGCAGACCACCTGGTGGGCCTCTACCGTCAGGTTAATGCCCCGCAGCACCTCGTTGTTCCCGAAGCGCTTCACCACGTTTCGAACTTCCAATAGGCTCATCTTTGCTCTCCAATGATCCCTACGCTACACATAGCCCACCTCTGCACTCCCCTACCCCTGGCGGAAGCGGGCCCGGTCGCGCTCCACCAGCCGGTCGACCAGCCGGGTCTGGGGAATGGTAATCAGGATAAACAGGATGGCCACGGTGGTCACCGCCGAGAGGTTGAAGTTATTGGAAGCGATGATGCGGGCCTGGTTAAAAGCATCGATCACCCCCACCACATTGACCAAGGCGGTATCCTTCTGCATCCCGATGAAGTTGTTGAGCAAAGGGGGAACGATGCGCCGAACCGCCTGGGGGATGATGACGAAGCGCAGGGTCTGGCCATAGGAAAGGCCCAGGCTGCGGGCCGCGGCCCACTGGCTAGGGTGGATGCTCTCGAGGCCGGCTCGGTAAACCTCGGCCATATAGGCCCCGTAGGTCAGGGTCAGGGCCAGCACCGCCAGGGCCTCCAGGGGCAGGCTGCGGAAGAAGGCGATGCCGGTGAGGGGTAGGCCGAAGCCCACTAGGTAGATCACGATGATGGAGGGCAGACTCAGAAAAGCATCGGTGTAAAAGGTGGCTAGAAAGCGGATAGGCTGGGCCGGGCGGCCCGGCAGCAGCTTGGCGATGGCCACCACCAGCCCCCACAACAGCGAGAGCACTCCTGCGAAGAGAAAAATCACCACATTAACCCAAAAGGCTTGCAGAATCAGGCCAAAGGAACTGGCGATGAGCTCGAGCTGAAAAAAGGTTCGCCCCACCGCCACATTGTTGGCGATGAAAAACAGCACCAACAACAAGAGCAGCAGCCAGGCCCCGGCATAGCCCAGGGTAAACCAGGCCCAGGTATGAGCCTCGGCACTGTGCACCCGCGCAGCAATCAGGTTCTCTGCGGCTAAGGCGCGGCGGGCTTGGACGGACTGCCCCAGGCTGCGGACTGCCGGCAACAACAAGGCCAGCGGCAACAAGGCCACCAAGAGCAGTAGTCCATCGGCCCACAGGGCTTGAAAGCCGTTGGCGCTCATCACCGCCTTGACCCGGGCCATCACCCCCCAGGTAGCCACTGTCAAGCACACCGCCCAGCCCAAAGCCAGCAGGGCGAAAGCAAAGCCATCCTTGGGCGGCGTGGGCTTGCGCCGCCGGGCTTCCTTGGTGTTTGAAGGTTCCGCCATGGATAGGAGATTGTACTCGAAAGGCCGGGAATGGGTAGCCAGTCCAACAAAAACCCCGCAAGGACAGCCAGCGGCCACCCTTGCGGAGCGCAAGTCCAACTGCAGAAGTTAGGGTTTCCAGTAGGGCACACTGGTGGGGTCGATGCCCCATTCCTTAGCCAGGTAGGTCTGGGCCAGCTTCTTGAGCACCCCTTCCTTCTCTAGGGCCTCGAGAATCCGGTCAATCTGGGCTCGGTTGGGGTTGCCCTTGGTAAACAAGGCCCCGTAGTTCTCGCCGGTGCTGAACTGGCCTACCACCACCAAAGCTCCATTGGACTTGGCCGCCTCGGAAAGCACAATCGAGGTGTCGATGATGAAGGCGTCAATTTGGCCAGCCCTAAGGGCGGTAAACCCTCCGGCCACATCGGGGAAAACCCGGGTCAGGTTCTGCGGGTGTTTGAGGGTGTTGCTGAGGAAGGAAGCTGCCGTGGTGGCCTGCTGTACCCCCAGGCGGGCAGTCTTGAGGCTGGCCGCCGAGGTGTACTTGTTTTTATCGGCCCCCCGCACCAATACCCCGATATCGGAGGAGAAGTAGGGTCGCGAGAAGTCCACCACCCGCTTGCGCGCCTCGGTGATGGTAATCTGCGACAACGCGAGGTCGAAGTTGCGGGTCTGGCCAGCAATCAGCGCATCCCAGGCTACGTTTTGCACCACCACCTTATCCAGCCCAGCCCGGTGCGCGATGTGGGCCGCCAGGCAGTACTCGAAGCCATCCTTGATGGTGGCGGGGCTATCCCCGTTCCAGAAGCCGGGGCCGGGCAGGTTGGTCTGGACGGTGAGCTGGCCAGCTACCGCCGGGCGGATGGGAAACTGACCTTTGGGGCCACTCACCTCGCAGTTGCCAATTCTGGTCTGGGCCATGCCCAGCGAGGCCAGAAGCACTAGCAGTACAAGACCGGCTCGTTTCATGGCAAAACCTCCTTGTGGGTTTTTTGCATCGGGTCAACATTACAAAACCTAAGAGTAGGTGTCAACGCAGGGGCCCCAAGAATAGGGCGCACCGTGACTCACCTAGCCCACATAGGCTTCCCCATCCATCGGCTACAATGGGTAGGCTGTGCAGGAGCGGATTCGCAATTTCTCCATCATCGCGCACGTAGACCACGGCAAGTCTACGCTGGCCGACCGCATTCTCCAGATGACCAAGGCGGTCTCGGAGCGGGAGATGCGCGAGCAGTTTTTGGATTCACTGGAGCTCGAGCGCGAGCGCGGCATCACCATCAAGGCCAGCGCGGTGCGGCTATTTTATGAGAGTAAGTCGGGCCAGACTTACATCTTCAACCTGATCGACACTCCCGGCCACGTGGATTTCGGCTACGAGGTGAGCCGGGCTTTGGCCGCAGTGGAGGGGGTGTTGCTGGTGGTGGACGCCTCGCAGGGGGTAGAGGCCCAGACCATCGCCAACTTCTACCTGGCCTTAGAGCACGAACACACCATCATCCCCGTCATCAACAAGATCGACCTACCCGGAGCCCAGCCCCTCGAGGTGGCCCTCGAGGTGGAGGAGGTGCTGGGGATTCCCGCCGACGAGTGCATCTTCGCCTCAGGCAAAACCGGCCAGGGGGTAGAGGAGATTCTGGAAGCCATCGTGGCCCGCATCCCTCCCCCCTCGGGCCACCCGGAAAACCCTCCCCAGGCCCTGATCTTCGACTCCATCTACGACGCCTACCAGGGGGTGATCCCCTATGTACGGTTGATGGACGGAAGCCTGCGGCCTGGCCAGACCATCCGGGTCTGGTCTACTGGCCAGACCTTCACCATCGACAAGGTAGGGGTTTTCCGCCCAGGCGCCCTGGAGCCGGTAGCCCAGTTAGGCCCCGGCGAGGTGGGCTGGCTAACCGCAGCCATCCGCGAGATTGGCCAGGCCCAGGTGGGCGACACCATCACCTCGGCCCAGAACCCCTGCCAGGCTCCCTACCCCGGTTTCCAGCCTGCCAAGCCGGTGGTCTTTGCCGGCCTCTACCCTACCGACACCCAGGACTATAACCGCTTGCGCGAAGCTTTGGAAAAGCTCAAGCTGAACGATGCGGCCCTTTCCTTTGAGCCGGAGACCTCGGAAGCCCTGGGCTTCGGCTTTCGCTGCGGGTTTTTGGGGCTTTTACACGCCGAAATCGTCCAGGAGCGCCTCGAGCGCGAGTTCGACCTCGACCTCATCTCCACTGCCCCTAGCGTGATCTACCGGGTTAGGCTCACCGATGGCCGTGAGCTGGAAATCCACAACCCCTCCGAGCTGCCCAGCCCGGATAAGCTCGAGGCCATCTTCGAACCCTACGTCCGGCTCACGGTCTACACCCCGGAGGAATACGTGGGAAGCATCATGCAGCTCTTGCAGGAAAAGCGCGGCAAGATGCAGCACATGAACTACATTGGTAAGCGGGTGGAGCTCATCTACGAGGTACCCTTTGGTGAAATCCTCTACGACTTCCACGACCGCCTAAAATCCCTCAGCCGGGGCTATGCCTCTATGGACTACGAGCAGATCGGCTACCGCGAAGGCGACTTGGTCAAGGTCAGCATCCTGGTCAACGAGGCACCGGTGGACGCGCTGGCCTTTATCGCCCACCGGGACAAGGCCTACAGCATCGGGCGGGAGATTGTAGACAAGCTGGCCGAGGTGATTCCCCGGCAGCAGTTCGCCGTGCCCATCCAGGCCGCCATCGGGGGTAAGATCATCGCCCGTGCCACCGTCAAGGCCCTGCGCAAGGATGTGCTGGCCAAGTGCTACGGCGGCGACGTGACCCGCAAGAAAAAGCTTTTGGAAAAGCAAAAAGAGGGCAAAAAACGCATGAAGGCCATCGGCAAGGTGGATGTACCACAGGAGGCCTTCCTGGCGGTGCTCTCGGCAGGGCGGGAGTAGACCAGCCCAGACCCGATAGGCGGGTGTATTCCCGCTCCTGTCGCTATATTGGCAGTTGGCCCCGAGGTCTGTTGACAAAACCAGTGGGTTCAGCGTATTTTTAGTTCGTTCGTTGAACTTACTAATAGGCCGCGGCGCGGCAGAGGTCAACTGTGGTGCGTTCCTCCCCCTTGGATCAGCAGGCCATCAAGAGGCAAAACCGCCGCCTGATCCTGGAGGCCTTGCAGCGGCGAGGACCGCTCAGCCGGGCCGAGCTGGCCCGGGAGGTGGGGCTCACCAAGAGTACCGTCTCAGCTTTGATTCAGGAAATGCTGGAGGAGGGCCTATTGGGCGAGGGAAGGCTGCACAACCCTGGCCTAGGGCGACCAGGAACCCGGCTCGAGTTCCGCAGCGAAAACGCCCTGGCCCTAGGGGTTGACCTGGGGGTAGACGAAACCCAGGTTATCGTTCTTGACCTCAACCGCCAAACCCAAGCGGTGTGGGAGTGGATGGAAAGCCCCACCACCCCTCTTCCGGAGCGGCTGTTTAAGCTTGCCCGGCAGGTTCAGAGCCAGCTCCCTCACTACCCCCGGCTGCTGGGTATCGGCCTGGCCATCTCGGGGGTGGTCAAGCAACAAGAGCTCCTCTATGCTCCTGGGCTAGGCTGGCGCAAAGAGCGCCCTGCCGAGACCCTGGGCAATCTCTTGCACCTACCCGTGGTGCTGGAAAACGACGCCAACGCCGCTGCCCTGGGCGAAACCTTCTGGGGCGAAAACCATAGCCCTTTGCTCTTCATTATGCTCACCACCGGCCTGGGCACCGGCCTGGTGGTGGAAGGCCAGGTCTACCGGGGCCACAGCGGTGCCGCTGGGGAACTGGGCCACTGGCTGCTGGGTAGCCAACCCCGGCACCAACTCCCCTCGGTGGTGGAACACCAGCTCTCGCTACGGGCCACAGTGGGCCACTACCAGACCCAAAGCGGGCGCAGCGAGGGCTTCCGGGGTTTGCTTGAGCGGGCCTCGGGCGGCGATTGTCTGGCCCTAAAGGCCCTAGAAGAACTGGCCTTTCGGCTGGGCCGTTTCATCGCCAACGCAGCGGTTGCCTACGACCCAGCGGTGGTGGTGCTGGGGGGGCCTGGGGCCGAGGCCTGGCCTTGGCTCGAGGCTCCCCTGCGGGCCACCCTTAAAGAACAAGCCTTCATCCCCGAACACGCTGAGTTACCCATTAGACCTAGCGCGTTCGGACATCTTGCTCCGGCTATGGGCGCGGCAGCCTTAGTACTGCAGCGCTTCCTAGCGAATGGTGGAACCAGGGACTGGAGCCCGCCAATCTCCACCCTGGGAACCCGGCCAACCATTGGCGGCAGTAAGTCGAGGAGGAAACGATATGCGTAAATGGTTGTTCACACTAGCCGCTGCAGCTTTAGGTTCGCTAGCCCTGGCCCAGTCGGGAAGGCTGGAGATTTTCTCCTGGTGGGCAGGCGATGAAGGCCCCGCCTTGCAAGCCTTGATCGACCTCTACAAGAGGCGTTACCCCAACGTGGAGGTCATCAACGCTACCGTGACTGGTGGCGCCGGCGTCAACGCTAAGGCGGTACTCAAAACTCGCATGCTGGGGGGCGACCCCCCCGACAGCTTCCAGGTGCACGCCGGGCAGGAACTCACCGGCACCTGGGTAGTGGCCGACCGCATGGAAGACCTCACCCCACTCTTCCAGCAAGAAGGCTGGATGAGCCGTTTCCCCAAAGGCCTAATCGACCTGATCTCCTACAAAGGGAAGGTTTACAGCGTGCCGGTTAACATCCACCGCTCCAACGTGATGTGGTATGTGCCGGCCAAGCTACGGGAGTGGGGTGTGCAGCCGCCCAAGACCTGGGCCGAGTTCCTCACGGTCTGCCAGACCCTGAAGGGCAAGGGCCTCGAGGCCCCTCTGGCCCTGGGTGAGAACTGGACCCAACAGCACCTGTGGGAGTCGGTCGCCCTGGGCGTGCTGGGTGCTGACGACTACAGCAAGCTCTGGACCGGCCAACTGCGCTTCAACGACCCCAAAGCGGTTGCCGTCTGGAACACCTTTGGCCGGGTGCTGGACTGCGCCAACAAAGATGCCTCGGGCCTCTCCTGGCAGCAGGCGGTAGACCGGGTGCTGGAGGGTAAGGCGGCCTTCAACATCATGGGTGACTGGGCCGCTGGCTACATGACTACCACCAAGGGCCTCAAGCCTGGCGAGGGCTTCGGCTGGGCCCCAGCTCCCGGTACTGCAGGCGTGTTCATGATGCTCTCTGACTCCTTCGGCCTACCCAAAGGGGTCAAGAATCGCACCAACGCCCTCAACTGGCTGCGGCTGGTAGGCTCCAAGGAAGGACAGGACGCCTTCAACCCCCTCAAGGGCTCGATTGCCGCCCGCACCGACTCCGACCCCAGCAAGTACAATGCCTATCTGCAGTCAGCCATGCGCGACTGGAAGTCCAACCGTATCGTTGGTTCGCTGGTGCACGGCGCGGTGGCTCCCGAGTCCTTCATGAGCCAGTTTGGCACCGTGATGGAAATCTACCTCTCGAGCCGCAATGCCCAGGCTGCAGCCAACGCCGCCCAGGCTATTGCCAACCAGGTCCGCCTAGGCCAGTAACCTAAGCCCTGGGGCGGGCAAAGCCCGCCCCAGGATGTTCTCTCAGCGGTTGCGCGACCGCATCCCCAAGACGAGGTAAGGATGCGCTGGTTCAAAAACAAAGACACTCAGTATGGCTTTTTAGTAATCCTGCCCTCGCTGGTGCTATTGGGCATTTTTGTCTATGGTTTTATCTTTCAGACTTTTTACACCTCCCTCACCAACTGGGGCCATGATCCCGCTCAGGCTCTCTCGGCCAACCCCCAGATTCGCTTCATCGGGTTTGAGAACTACCGCGAACTCTTCAGCGGCTTTGTAGACGCCCGTTTCCGCCAGGACCTGTTCAACACCTTCTATTTCACGGTCTTCTTCATCCTGGGCTGCCTAGGGTTAGGGCTGACTCTGGCCATCGTGCTCGACCGGGGCCCCAGAGGCGAGGGGTTTTTCCGCACGGTCTTTCTTTTCCCCATGTCGCTTTCCTTCATCGTCACCGGTACTATCTGGCGCTGGATGCTCCAGCCCCAGGGTGGGGTCAACCAACTGCCCACCCTGGTGGGGCTGCCCCAAGGTGGGTTCGGCTGGCTCACCAGCCGCGAGCAAATCTGGCAGGTTAGTTGGAACGACCTGCCCTTCATAACTGCTCTGGTCGTAGGTGCGGTGCTGGCTTTCGTTGCCGCAGCGGCCTTCCGCGGTGGCGAGCGGCGGCGGGGCTGGATGGCTGCTGGCTCAGCAGGCTTGCTGCTGGTGTGGGCCTTTACCCTGGGCCGTACCCTGCAACCCCTGCCCTTTGACGAAATGCACGGCTTCAACCTGGCTTTCATTGGCATCATCTTGGCCGCAGTCTGGCAGATGTCGGGCTACACCATGGCCCTCTACCTGGCTGGGCTACGCGGCATCCCCGAGGAGCTGCGCGAGGCCGCACGGGTAGATGGTGCCTCGGAATGGCAGCTTTACCAGCGAGTCATCTTCCCTCTGCTGGCCCCCATCACCCTCTCCGCCATGATTATCCTGGGCCACATCAGCCTGAAAATCTTCGACCTGATCTTCGCTATGGCTGGCCCAGACAATGCCCCCACCGATGTACCCGCCCTTCTGATGTATATCACTACCTTCCGGGCCAACCAGATCGCCAAAGGAGCGGCTATTGGCACGATTTTGTTGCTGCTGGTGGCCGCAGTGATTGTGCCCTACCTGTACAGTCAGCTCAAAAGCGAGGTGCGGCGATGATCGGGCGCGCCCTTCAGTACGCCATCCTGTTTTTGGCCACCCTGTTTTTCCTGTTGCCGGTGTACCTGGTGATCATCACCGCCTTCAAGGAGCCTGCGGCCATCAGCCTCAGCACTACCTGGCAGCCCCCGGAGCGCTGGTACTGGGAAAGCTTTACTCAAGCCTGGACGGCTTTTTTGCCTAAGCTGCAAAATAGCTTTTTCCTTACTGTTACCGCCACCCTCCTCTCGGCCATGCTGGGTTCGCTCAACGGTTATGTGCTGGCCAAGTGGCGCTTTCCTGGGGCCAACATCGTCTTCCCTCTGATGCTTTTTGGGATGTTCATCCCCTACCAGGCGGTGCTCATTCCGTTGTTCCAGTTCATACGCGAAATTGGCCTAGGGGGAAGCCTGTGGGGCCTGATTCTGGTGCACGTGGTGTATGGCCTACCCATCACCACCCTGATCTTCCGCAACTACTACGCGGAAATCCCCGACGAGATGATCGAGGCCGGACGCATTGATGGCGCGGGGTTCTTCGGCATCTACAGCCACATTGTGTTCCCTCTCTCGGTGCCGGGGTTTGTGGTGGTCATTATCTGGCAGTTCACGCAAATCTGGAACGAGTTTTTATTCGCGGTAACCCTGGTGAGTAGCCCCGCCAACCAGCCCATCACGGTAGCCCTGGCCCAGCTCGCTGGCGGCGAGGCGGTGAAGTGGAACCTGCCCATGGCCGGTGCTCTGCTGGCCGCTTTGCCCACCCTACTGGTCTACATCTTCCTGGGCCGCTACTTCATCCGCGGGCTTCTGGCGGGGTCGGTAAAAGGGTAAGGTGCTCTATCCTTTGCTCTTTTCCTCCAGGGCTTGCCGGGCCACCTGGTAGAGGCGCTCGAGGTCGGTCTCCCCGGTCTTGAGCTGCCAGTCGTAGGCCGCCTGCAGCATCCGGCCAAAGGCCGGGCCGGGCTTGTGCCCCCGCTCGATCAAGTGCCGTCCCAACAATACCGGACGGATGGGCACCGGCTGGGGGACGAACCAGACCCCTACCTCGCGGCGCCCGGCCCCATCGGCCTGGCACAGGGCCTCGAGGGCTCTAAGATGCGGGCCGGCCTGGGCCTGAAAGCGCCGGATGGCCGCTGGGGTGGGCTTGTGGAAGACCGGTATCATATGCAAAGCGGTGGTGACCACCAACTCGTCGCGAAGCGCATTGGGCAGACGTAGATCGCGGGCAATGCGGGGAATCAGGGCCGCCCCCACCTGCTCATGTCCGGGGAAGCTGTACCAGCCCTCCTCCCGCCACTTAGCGGTGTCTTTTTTGCCGATGTCGTGCAGCAAAGCGTGCCAGCGATAGGGCGGGCTGATGCGCTCTACCACCTCCAGCACGTGGGAAAAGACATCTCCCTCAGGGTGCCAACGGGGGTTTTGCCAGAGCAAGTGGGTGTCCTCGAACTCCGGTATGAGGCGCTGGAGGATTTCTAAGTCGTAGAGGTAGCGCAGAAAGCGGCTGGGGCGCAGAGCAGCAAAGGCTTTATCAAACTCGGCAGTCACCCGCTCCACAGCCACATGATGGAGCACCTCTCCTGCGGCCTCCCGCGCAGCTTTCAAGGTTTCCTCTTCGATAGCGAAGCCGTAACGGGCCGCCAGCCGCCCGGCCCGGATCACCCGCAGATAGTCTTCGCGGAAGCGCTTGGCCGGCTCCCCCACCGCCCGAATCAGGCCGGCCTCGAGGTCCTGCTGCCCGCTGTAGGGGTCGATAACCCGGCCTAAAGGGTCCATAGCGATGGCCCCGATGGTGAAGTCGCGTCGGGAGAGATCCTCTTCAATGCTCTGGCCCCAACGCACCCGGGCCTTGCGACCAAAGGTCTCTACGTCCTGGCGGAAGGTGGTGATCTCCACCGGACCATGCCCCTCCAGCAAGACCGTAACGGTACCGTACTCGAGGCCGGTGGGAATGGCGGTAAGCCCTCTTTCCTGCGCCAAGCGCAAAGTCTTTTGGGGCGGGGCCGAGGTGGCAAAGTCCAGGTCCTCTGGCGCCTCGCCCAGGAGGATGTCCCGTACCGCCCCGCCCACCAGGTACAGGTCGGGTAGGAAGGAAAGCCGCTGAAAAACCTCGCGGTAATCAAGCATAGCCAAGCTCTAAACCATACCCGCCAGCAGGTCGTCGGTGGGCATGGGAGGAAAGGCCCCGCGCAGCCCCCCCAGGACGAAGCTTTCCTCCTCTAGAAGGCCGGGCCAGGCCTGTAAGACCTGGTCAAAGGCTTCTTCCGGCCCAACCTGCGAGCGGTGGGCCAGCAAGGCCGCGCGGATGGTAGGGGCGTAGGGCCGCACATCCAAGCGCACGGCGAAGGAGTTTTCCGCCACAGCATAGACCTCAGGGTCGAAGCGGGTCTGCCGCACCCGAGCGGGGGAGCGCACCGGGAAGAACAGGCGCTGGGGTGGCCTGGGCATCCGCTGGCCAGCCCGCCAGAAGGCTCCCAGAGTAGCCCGGTGCAGGTGGATATGGTCGCTGTGCCCGTAGTAGCCTTGGGGATCGAAGCCGATGATGACCTGGGGCTCTATCCGGGCCATGTGCTCCAGCAAAAGCTCTTCCACCTCGCGCAGATCGGTATGCATAAAGCCCTGGGGATTGGCCTGGGCTACCTCGAGGGGGTAGCCGGAGTCCTGGTAGCCCAGAAAGATGGGCGGGTGGATGCCCAGAATGGCGCAAGCGGCCTCGAGCTCCTCCTGCCGCAGCCAGCCCCGGGCCGGACCCTTGGGGTAGGCATTGGGGTCTATCCCAGGGTGCAGAATACGCCCCTGCTCCCCCCGGGTAGCGCATATTAGGTAGACCTCGTGGCCTAAAGAAGCGTATTTGCTAAGGGTTCCGGCGCAGAAAAAGGATTCGTCATCGGGATGGGCGAAGATAGCCAGCAAACGCATCAAGCCCAAGTTTACCCCTAGCGGCCTAAACCCTAACTTTTGCCAGCTCCAGCAGCCCCTGCACCGGGTACTGGCGATCGATCTCCTGTACCAAGCGCAGCAGATAGACCACCGCCGCAGCATCCCAGGCCTGGGGCCGGCAGGCTGCCGGATAGGGTACCGGGGGCTCCCCTTCGCGCCGGTCGTAGCCCCCCACCAGTTCCGGCAACCGAGCGTCGGGCTGGGTCATGGCCAGAGCGAAGAGGTCCTCGGCCACCCGCAGCGCCTCAGGGTAGAAGCCATACCGCACCAACCCCCCGACGAAAAGGGCGGTGTCGTGCGGCCAGACCGAGCCGTTATGGTAGGAAAGCGGGTTGTAGCGCACCTCGCTTTGGCCCAGGGTGCGCACCCCCCAACCGCTGTAGAGAGACGGGGAAAGCAGGGTCTCTATTAGCACCGGGGCCACCTCGGCCGGCACAATCCCACTCCAGAGCAGGTGGCCCGGGTTGGAGGTGAGAATGGCCAAGGGCTGCTTGGCCCCGTCCAGACCTGCCGCATAAGTCTTTTGCTCAGGTAACCAGAAGTGCCGATGGAAAAGGGTTTGCAAGTCCTGGGCCCGGGCCGCCCAGGCCTCGGCCTGGGCCGTCTGGCCCAAAGCCCGGTAGAAGGCCGCTGCCTCCCGGTAGGCCCGGTAGGCATACCCCTGCACCTCGCAGACCGCGATGGCCCCCTGCGCTAGCGAACCATCCCGGTGGCTTTGCGAGTCAAAGGAGTCCTTCCAAGACTGCACCAAATGCCCCTTGTGGGGATTGGGAGCATACTCCAAAAAACCGTCCTGGTCGGGATCGGCGTAGGTGGTCATCCAGGCTAGGGCGGCCTCCCAGTGCGGCTGAAGCTGGCGTACCAGGGCCAGGTCGCCAGAGTCCTGCCAGTAGCGGTGCAGCAGGATAACGAACAGGGGGGTGGCGTCCACCGTGCCGTAGTAGCGGGCAAAAGGCACCTTGCCCGTGCGGGAAAGCTCCCCCTGGCGCACCTCGTGCAGGATTTTGCCGGGGGTCTCGTCAAGGAAAGGGTTGACCTCCTGGCCCTGGTGTTTGGCCAGGTAGCGCAACACCCCTTGGGTCAGCTCGGGAGCCCAAGGCTGGGTCATGTAGGCGGTCAACAGGGCATCGCGCCCAAAGGGGCAGACGTACCAGGGGATACCCGCGGCGGGGAACCATCCCTCGGGCAGGGAAAGCAAAAGCGCCCGCAGGTCGGTGAGGGCCTGCTGCAGCACCCGCTGGCTAGGCCCGCTGGCCAGGGCCAGGGGGAAGCGGCCCAACCAGTCCTCGTAGCTGGGCAAAGGGGGCGTATGGGGTTCAAAGGGGCTCTCAAAGCGGGCCTCGAGGCTCAGGCAGGCCCTCTGCTTGGGGGCCAGGTCAAAGCACCAACCATAGCGCTGCCCCTCCTGCACCGTGGGCGGAGGGGTGGGGTTTAGGTGGGTCGCCAGCCGCAGGCCATCCTCAGCGGTGTAGGTCAAGCCCTCCACCTGGCGGGTGGCCTGGTGCCAGCCCTTGACCTCAAAGAGATCGGCAAAGTCGGCGCTGGCCTCGAGGGTGATCTCCAGACGCTGGGCCTCGAGCGAGGTGTTCTCCAGCTCGAGGCGCTCATGAAAGCCACCCCGTACCATCTGTAGTTCCCGCCGCAAACCCACCCGCTGGTCCGGGCCCACCATCCAGCCCCAGTGCTGCACCAGCCGATCCGGGCGGGGGGAATGGGAAAGCAGCAAGCGAAACCCTGGGAAGCGCCAGCAGTAGCGGCTCAGATAGCGGGTGTCGTGGCGGTAAAAACCGCTCTCCTCCCCTTCCACCATGCCTTGGTCGGACAAAACGGCGTAGGTATCGTCTTCCTTTAGCGGTAGCATAGATTCCTCATACAGGAAGCCCCTCACCCTTTCAGCGCACTAGTGGAAACCCCCTCCACGAAGTAGCGCTGGAACACCACAAACAAGACGATAATCGGAATCATCGAGAGAAAGGCGCTGGCCAGCATCAACCCCCAGTCGCCTGCCACCCCGTAGGCGCTGCGGAAGAAGGAAAGGCCCAGCGGTAGAGTATAGTTGGCCTGCTGTCCCGAGAGCACCACCGCAGCCTTGAAAAACTCGTTCCACATGCCCTGGAAGGTCAGGATGGTGAGGGCCCCCAAGGCTGGGGTAGCCAAGGGCAGGATGATGCGAAAGAAGGTGGTGACAGGGGTAGCGCCATCGATGAGAGCGGCTTCCTCAATCTCGCGCGGGATGGACTCGAAAAACTGCTTCATGATGAAGACCGCCCCAGCCCCTACCGCGCTCCAGACCACCATACCCCAGAGATTCCCCAAAAGACCCAGGTCGCGCAACACCAGGTAGTTGGAGATGAAGGTAGCCTGGCTGGGCACGGTCATGGTGAAGACAATGAAGGCGAAGAGGTATTGTTTGCCTGGCAGGTACATGCGGGCCAGGGCATACCCCCCTAAGGAGGCGAAGAGCAGGGTAGTGAGCACCACCGCTAGGGAAACAAAAAAGGTGTTGGCGGTCCAGCGTAAAAAGAAACTAGCCCCGGTGTTGGGGTCGCGGGCCTCGTTGAAAACCCGCAGGTAGTTGCGGAAGACGTAGCCAAACAAGCCCGGGGTGAGGCTGTCCCAGCTGGCCACCCGGCCCCGGCGCTCGAGCCGGTTGGGGTCTAGGGTGGCCCCATAGTACTGCTGGCCCCGGGGGGCCTCGATGTCCAGCGGTAAGCGGGGCACCCGGGGCCCCTCTCCCACGTAGCGCACGGTAAACCCGTAGGTCACGATCTGCCCTTTCTGCCCCTCTAAAACCACTGGACGGCGGCTCAGTTCCTCTACGGGAGAGACCTGGGCGTACTCGGCCGCCTGTACCTCCTCGAAGATAGCCCCCAGCCCCGCCCCGGCCCGCCGCCTAGGCACGCTGACCTGCGGGGCCTTGGGTTCCTGGCCCTCTGCCAGGAAGTAGCTCACCTGGAAGGGCACTACCGCTCCGGGGGCGAACCCCCCCGTCCAGGGGTTGCCCGCCCCAAGCTGGCCCAGCCGCCAGGCGGCTACCCAGTTTTTGGGCTGGGTCTGGGCAAAGCTATAACGAAAAGGCCATTCTAGAGGGTTATCCTTCAGACTTCCCAGCAAGGCCACGTAAAAGGGCCCGATGAAGAACACCGCCAAGGCCAGCATGGTGCCATACACCCAGCCCGCCCGGGCCCAGCGTTGCCGGGCCAGGTGGCGCTCATCCAGCTTGCGCAGCCTTACTACATCCGTAGCCATACTGCCTCCTAGTGGGCCTTCTCCGAGATGCCTAAAGCCCGCTGCAGCAACACGATGGCAAAGGTTAAACCAGCCAGCACCAAAGCCGCCGCCGAGGCCAGCCCCACCTTGCCCTCTCCGCTAAACACGTTGTTGTAGACGTAGTAGGCCAGCACGATGATCGAGTCCAGGGGAGCAGCATCCCCCATCAGGGCCACCTGGTCGAACATCTGCAGGGTGCCGATGAGGGAGAGGGTGATAACCAAAAAGGTCACCGGACGCAGCATAGGCACCGTCACCCGGAAGAACTGCTGCAGCGGTGTGGCCCCATCCAGCGAGGCCGCTTCGTAGAGGCTTTTGGGGATGTCCTGCAAACCAGCCAGGAAGATCAACATCAGGGTAGGAATGGTGGTAAAGGTGTTGAGGATGATGATGCTCCACAAGGGGATGGGCACCCCTAGGAAGCGATCGGGGTTGGTCAGCCAGGTAAACTCCGGCGGCTGGGGGGTGCGGGGGGCCACCCAGCCCAGGGCCACCAATGCCCAGGTCAGGGCCAATCCCAACACCAGCGAGACGGTAGCCAAGGCTGGATCGGTGGGGGCCACTGGCAGGCCTCGAGCCCGCTCGAGGAGCACCTGCACAGCCTGCACCAGGACAAATAGGCCCAAAAAGGTGAGGATGACCGGGGCTACCGCCCCCAAATACCCTACAAAGGTATTGAGAAAGCCGGTCTTCTGGAAAAACCAGATGGCGATCACCGTGACCGCTGCCGAGGAAAGCACGCTGGGCACGTAGTAGACGGTGCGAAAAAAGGTGATGCCCCTCAAGCGCTGGTTAAGCACCGCAGCCAGGGCCAAAGCCAAAAAGGTCTGCAGGGTGGTGACGATGAGCATGAAGCTGATGGAGTGGGTCAAGGCCGCCAGGAAGCGCGGCTCTTGGAAGAGTTCAGCGAAGTTGGCCAAGCCCACAAACCGGCTGGTCTGGCCAATCAGGGTAGCATCGGTAAAGCTAAACCCCACTGTGCGCACAAAGGCAAAAACGAAGAACACCCCCAGGTGGAGCAGAAAAGGCGCCAAAAAGAGAAGCGCGTACACGGCCTCGGTTCGCTGTGAGCGAAGCATAGAACCCCCTAAGGATTGGAGCAGGGCCGGGCCCTGCTCCAATCTTCTCGCATTCTCTAGCGCACGATGCGGTTGAGTTCAGCCTGGGCGTCGGCGATGGCCTGATCCACCGTCTTGCGCCCGGTAATCACCGCTTGTAAGGCCTCGTTGATGGGGCGCATCCAGTTGCCCCCATCCAGTGCGCCGAACTTGAAGGGTAGCACTGCCCCGCCCACGCTGGTCGAACCCTGGAAGACCACCCGGTTGAGTTCGGCCTCTTTGCCTGGGCGCTGGAAGATGGGGCTATTGGCCAGGGCGCTGCGGCTAGGCAGGGCCAGGCCGCGGGAGAGAATCCAGTTCTGGGCCTCGGGGCTGGTGAGCGCCCGAAGTACCTTGGCCGCGGCCTCCTTGTTGCGCGAGGCGGCGTTCATGCTCCAGGAGACCGTGAAGATGAAGTTGCCCCGCTGGCGGGTCACCGGGTCGAGGGGGATAAAGGTGGTACCGTAGCGCATGTTGGGGGCCTTATCCCGCAGGAAACCGCCAATCCAGGCCCCCTCGATGGCTACTGCGGCCTTCTCCGCGCCGAAGCAGCCACCAGTCCAGCCCTCCCCTAGGTCCTGGGCGTATTTACCCGCCCCATCCTTGACCAGGCTGGTATACCACTCAAAAGCCCGGCGGAAGTTGGCATCCAAGACGCTGCGACCCTGGGCGTTGAAGGGGCGCCAACCAGTAGCATGGGCAAAAGCCCCAAAACGGGCGTGGTCGGCCACCACACACAACCCTGCTACATCCTTAAGGGCAGCCTGCACCCGCTTGAGCTTGTCCTTGAAGGTATCCCAGGTATCGGCCGGGTTGGGATAGGGTACCTTGGCTTCGTCGAAGAGGTCACGGTTGAACTGCACCGCCAGGGTGTTGAAGTCCTTGGGCAGGCCATAGACGTTTCCCCGCAAAGTGAAGGCGTTAAGCAGGTTGCGGTTGAACACCGCCAGTTCCTGCGGGGTAAAGTACTTGTTCAAAGGCTCTACCCGGCCCGAAGCGAACAGTGGTTCCGACCAGAAGATGTCCACATAAAACAGATCGGCAGCCGTTCCGGCAGAAAGGGCGTTCAGCAACGCGGCCCGGTAGTCCCCTTCAATACCCTGGTACTCAGCCCGAATGCCCTCCTTCTCCAGCGCCGGGTTGACCACTTCCCGCACCAGGCTGCTCAGGATAGCGGTGTCGTTGCCACCGAAGCCCTGCAAGCGCACCACGGTTTGCGCCGAGGCCATCCCCAGTGTGACGAAAACTAGACCTGCAACCAACCACTGCTTCATGTCTCCCTCCTTACCCACCCCCAGCGCTGCGTGCCACTGGGGGTTCTGGCCAAACATCAGGTAGCTCCACCCTCCCACAGGCTGGTGGTGCCCCGCGCCACCAGCTGCACCGGTACCCGCACCCCGTAAGGCCTTCCCCCGGCTAGGGCCTCCTTGAGAAGACCCGCTGCCGCCTGGGCGATCTGGCCAATATCCTGGCGCACGGTGGTGAGGCCCTCTCCAATCTCGGGCAGGTCGTCAAAGCCCACTAGCGAAACGTCTTGCGGCACCCGCAGTCCCAAATCCTCCAGGGCAGCGGCGGCGCCTATGGCCATCTCGTCGGAAGCAGCAAATAGGGCGCTAAAGCGCAAACCCTGTTCCCAAGCCTTGCGCACCACCCGGTAGGCGGTAAGGGTAGAAAAGTCACCGTCCAGGACCAAGTCGGGCTGGAAGGGTACCTGGTAGGCCTCCAGGGCCTTGCGGTAGCCCCGCAAGCGCTCACGCCCCACCTGCTGCTGGGGCTGACCAGTCAGATGGGCAATTTGGCGGTGGCCCAGCTCGAGCAGGTGCCGGGTGGCCGCATACCCTCCCCCCTCATCATCGGGAGCCACCCAGTACACCCCCGGATAAACCCCGACCAGGACATGGGGGATCCGGGTTTGCTGCAAGGCTTCCAGGCGTGGGTCGTGGTCGTGGGCCCCCAACAGAATGTAGCCTCGAGCGGGCTTTAGCGGCAAGCCGACAGCATCGGTAGGGGTCTCTTCCAGCCGCATCCCCTCCCGCCAGAGCGCCTCGGCTAGGCGCTCGTACAGCAAAACAAAGTAAGGAATGTAGCGCCGCACCTGCGGGGCCAGCAAAATGCCTACCGTATCGGTGTGACCGGTCAGCTCCCGGGCTGCTTGCATAGGTACATACCCCAGGCGCTCCACCACCGCCAGCACCCGCTCGCGGGTGCGAGGATGCACCCCTGGCCGCTGATTCAGAACCCTGCTTACCGTCCCGGTAGAAACCCCGGCCAAACGGGCCACGTCTTGAATGGTAGGTGCGCGCTGAGCTTCCATGTTTGTAAGCGTTTACAATATGTGCTTGAAATATAACGCCTCTTTTTATTTTTGTCAAACCGTATTCTTACTAGCTTGGTTAGGGAGATACCTCGATGAAAAGACATTTTTGTAATCGCTTACAGCATAGGTAGTGCCCTTTGTATAAGCTTTTGTTCTATCTACTGCTAAGATGGGCTTTGGCATGAAGGGCTTGATCCTCGCTGCGGGCCGCGGCACTCGTCTTCGGCCCCTTACTCATACCCGACCCAAACCGGTTATCCGGCTGGCTGGCAAACCCATCATCCACTACGCGCTGGAAAACCTAGCCGACGCAGGTATCACCCAGGTGGGGGTGGTGGTCTCGCCGGATACCCAGGAGGATATCCGCCAAGCCCTGAGGAACTTCTCCGGCCTTCAGATTGACTACATCGTGCAGGAGGAGGCCCTGGGCATCGCCCATGCGGTAGGCACGGCCAGAGACTGGCTGGGCCAGAGTCCCTTTGTGCTCTACCTGGGAGACAACCTGTTCCAAAAAGGGATTAGGCCGTTTATGGAGGCCTTCCAACCTGGGGTCGGTGCGGTGATCGCCTTGGTGCGCGTTCCCGACCCCCGGCAGTTCGGCGTGGCGGTGCTGGAGCAGGGGCGCATCGTCAGGCTTTTGGAAAAACCCAAGGAGCCTCCCTCCGATCTGGCGATAGCTGGGGTATATGCTTTCAGTCCAGCCGTCCTGGAGATCATCGCCAGGCTCAAACCCAGCGCCCGCGGTGAATACGAAATTACCGACGCTATCCAGGCTCTGATAAACCAGGGCCACCTCGTCTTGGGGCAGGAAGTGGATGGTTGGTGGAAGGACACCGGCCGCCCCGCCGACCTGCTGGACGCCAACCGCTTGCTGCTGGTAGAGCAGAAAAGCCCCACCCCGGTGATCGAAGGCCAGGTCTGTGATAGCCAGGTCACGGGCCGGGTGGTTATTGAAAAAGGGGCGGTGGTGCGGAACAGCACCATACTAGGCCCGGTGCACATCGCCCCCAACGCCCTTATCGAAGGGGCTTACATCGGCCCCTTTACTTCGGTTGGCCCAGGGGCCACGGTGCGCCAGGCCGAGGTGGAGTTTTCCATCCTAGAGGACAATTCGGTGGTGGAAGACGTGCCCCTACGGCTGCACGAGTGCATCCTAGGGGTGGGGGCCCGGGTCACCCGGCGCAATGGCCTGCCCAAGGCCCACAAGCTGGTTCTGGGTGATCTAAGCAGCCTCGAGCTGGCTTAAGGCCAGCCCCCAGAAGCTAGGCACCCTGCCGGCCACTGCAGCTTTACACCCAAGCTGGGTTCCCGGGATCCGTAGCCCTTGCTTAGCGCGCAGAAGCGTTTCTCGACAACACCCGTGAAGAGCGCGTAAAATAGCGCCATGGAAGCCCTTAAACTGGCTGGTTGGCTGCTATTAGTTCTGAGCGCAGCAGAAGGCGTGGTCTGGCGCATTTTGGCCCAGCGCAGTCCGAATACCCAGCGGGTTCTCCCTGTGCTACTGGCCAGCGCTGTGCTCAGTGGCATTGCGGGCTTGGTCCTGTTGTGGCTGGGTTAGCTTTGATTTCTGTAGCGGCGCAACAGCTCGAGGTCCTCCTGCACCAAATCGTCGCGCCAGGCCAGGGACTCTAAATGGTGGCGTAGCTCGTGCAAAAGGGTTTCCCAAACCTCGCCCTCCCAATCGAAGCCTGGGTCTTCCGCAGCTAAAGCGGCAAAAGAACCATAAAACAAGGCGATGTGCCGGCCAATGCCCTCATACCCTCCCAGCAGCGATGGGTAGCCCGGGTCGTAGTACTCGCCCAGGCGCAGCAAACCTGGCTCATCGGGGTCGGGCTTGAGCTGTTCCAGCACATGGAGGCCCTGCAAACCGCGTTTGAACTCGGCGGGGATTTCTGCCCACAAGCGATGGGTTAGTTCTACAAAAGCCTCGTAAGTCATCCGGGCTCAGTCTGCCACAAACAGATGAGTGCTGAGAACAAAAGGCGCGCTCTGGTTATTTCTCACCACTGTAGCCCTAGGTGGGGTTATGGTGAACTATGCGGCCCACAAAATCCCACCTCTGCTAAAACCTAGGGGTTTCTGGGACTGCTAGGAGGTTCGCCGTGAAGCTGGGTGCTAAGGTTCGCCACGAACTTCTCTCCCGCGTCAACACCAATCCGAAGGTTCTACGGGGTAGGCCTCGGCTCAGAGGAACCCGGATTGCCGTGCATATGGTGTTGGAGGCCTTGGCCTCGCAGATGTCCATCGAAGAGGTCCTGTTGCAGTGGCCTGAGCTGACCCATCAGGATATCCAGGCTGCTTTGCTGTACGGGGCTCGCGCCACTAACTACGAGTGGATTGCCCTGCAGGAGGAGTAATGCGCATCTTGCTGGACGAAAACATCCCCCAGCGGGTCTTGTGGGGGCTAATTGGCGAGGGCCACGAGGTGGTCGGTGCACGGGAGGTGGGCCTCCTCGGACGCTCCGATGCCCACCTGTACGCCTACGCTGCGCAGCACGGCTACGTCCTGGTTACGCTCGACCTCGACTTCTCCGATCCTTTGCGTTTTCCCCTTGGCTTTCCCCGCATTGTGCTGCGCCCGGGAGTAATTGACCCCGAGCTAATCCACCAACTCCTCTGCGCCGTGTTCCGTCTGGGCTACCCCCTGTGGGGCGAGCTGTACGTGGTTCAGCCCGAGGGCATTGCCCGGTATAGTGAGGAACCGTGAAGTGGGTGGAGTGTCCCCGCGACGCCTGGCAGGGGCTAAAGGGATTTATCCCGACTGAGGAAAAGGTGGGCTTCCTGCGTAAGCTGCTCGAGGCCGGATTCAAAAATCTGGACCTGACCAGCTTCGTATCGCCCAAATGGGTCCCCCAGCACGCCGACGCCGCCGAGGTGCTGACGGCTTTGCCCCCGCCGGAAGGGCGAGAGTACCTGGCCATCATTGGCAACCTAAGGGGCCTAAAGCGAGCGTTGCAGGCCCCCCACCTGACCGCGGTGGGTTATCCCTTTTCCATCTGCGAGACCTTCCAGCGCAAGAACCTCAACCTAGGCATCGAGGAATCCTGGCCGGTGCTGGAACAACTCATCGCCGAAGCACGGGGGCTGCGGTTTGTGGTTTACCTCTCCATGGCCTTTGGCAACCCCTACGGCGAACCCTGGGAACCGGGCCTGACCGCTTCCTTCGTACGACGGGTGCGCGAGCTAGAAGGGGTTTCTGGCATCGTGCTGGCCGATACCTACGGGGTGGCCTCAAAAGAGACCATCGCCCAGACCCTATGGGCCGTGGCCCAGGAAGGGCTCGAAAACCTGGGGGTGCACCTGCACAGCCGGCCCGAGGAAACCCTGGAAAAAGTCGAGACTACTCTGTCCGCCGGGGTTCGCTGGCTGGAGGGCGCCTTGGGGGGCATTGGCGGCTGCCCTTTTGCCGGGGATGCGCTGGTGGGCAACCTGGCTACCGAGCAGGTGCTGCCCTACCTGAAGAAGCGCGGCTTCGACCTGGGCATCCCCTTAGAGCACCTCCCCAGACTGGCCCGAGAGGCCCTCGAGCTGCGCTGGCGCTATGGCTAGTCAGCCGCGGCGCAGGCCCAGCAGCAGCCCAGCCACAAAAGCCCCACCAAAAGGCAGATTGGTGGTGAGCACCTGTACCAGACTATCCCAGGCCGACTTGATCTGCTCTTGCTTTAGCAGCGGCTCTACATCGCGCTGGATGCGGGTCCAGTCCACGTTGATGTAGCCCATCGAGGCCAGCACCTGCACCACCACAAAGATCAGGCCCAGGAGGATAGCCACCCAGCGGCCCACGGTTTTGATGGCGTAGCCTACAGCAAAGCCAGCCAGCCCTCCAAAGGTGAGCTGCCCGATGTACGGTTGAATAACGTCCACTTCCCTATTGTGCCATGCCCACCCAAAGAGGTCAGCCCTTTTTGCGCATGGCCTCGAGGGCGTCCCACTGCTCCTTGGTCACCGCGTCCAAGACGTTGAACTCGCCCGCATTCCAGACCGACTCGCCCCCGTCGATGGTGATCACATCCCCCGTAATGAAGCCAGCGTAGTCGGAAATCAGGTACGCAGCCAGGTTGGCGAGTTCGATATGCTCGCCCACCCGGCCCAAGGGTATTTTCTTCTCGAACATCTGGGCAATCTCCGGGGTGGGCATCAAGCGGCTCCAGGCTCCTTCAGTGGGGAAGGGGCCGGGGGCGATGGCGTTCAGGCGAATACCGTACTTACCCCACTCCGCAGCCAAAGACCGGGTCAGCACCACCACCCCCCCCTTGGCCGTGGCCGAGGGCACCACATACCCCGAGCCGGTCTGGGCATAGGTGGTGGCGATATTGAGCACGGTGCCTTTCTGTCCTTTGGCAATCCAGCGCTTACCGACCTCGAGGGTGCAGTAGACCGTGCCGTGCAGCACGATATTCAACACCGCATCGAAGGCCCGGTAGGATAGCCGCTCGGTGGGCGAGATAAAGTTACCGGCAGCGTTGTTGACCAGCACATCAATTCGGCCAAAATGGGTCTCCACCGCATCCACCATGGCCTGCACCGCCTCGGGGTCACGCACGTCTACCGGGGTAGCGAAGACCTCCCCCCCGGTCTGCTGCATCATCTCCTGGGCCGCCTGGGCGATGGTCTCGGCCCGGCGGCTGGTGATGGCCACCTTGGCCCCTAGTTCCAGAAATCGCGTACTCATCGAGCGGCCCAGGCCGGTGCCCCCACCCGTTACCAGCACGACCTTATCTTTGAGGAGTCCAGGTTCAAACATACTGGGGATACTCTACCCTGCCCCGCCTCGAGGGTGAACACCCTGGCCTCCCGGCGAGCTTCTTCGGCGTTGCCAGGCCAGGGCTACGCCAGTCCGAGCCGCTGAGCGTCGGCTTTCATGGCCTCGAGCACGAAAGCCATGTGCTCGTCGAGGTCTACTCCCAGTTCCTGGGCTCCGCGCACGATGCCCTCACGGTCGACCCGAGCGGCAAAGGCTTTGTCCTTGAACTTCTTCTTCAGGCTGGAGAGCTCGAGGCTCTGGATGCTCTTATCGGGCCGGACATAGACGGCTGCTGTAATCAGTCCGACCAGCTCATCCACAGCGAACAGCGTCTTGGCCAATAGGGTATGGCGGGGGTACTCGGGCACATCGGCGTGGCCCAGGATGGCCTCGAGCACGTCCTCGGGGTAGCCCATCTCGCGCAGCATCTCTACCCCTTTGAAGGGGTGGGTTTCGGGGGCTTTTTCGTAGTCGAAATCGTGCAGGATTCCAGTGATGGCCCATTTCTCCTCGGGTTCACCAAACCGGCGGGCATAGGCCCGCATGGCCGCCTCCACCGCCATCATGTGCTTGCGCAGGTTTTCCGAGGAGGTCCAGCGCTGCATCAAGGCCAGGGCATCTTCGTAGACCATGTAGATTGCCATAAATCCCATTCTTGGAGGGCCCAGGCCACAGGGTCAAGGGCCATGGGGTGGGCCGGGCAGCCGCTTTTGCACGCCGCTGCAAGACTCGTTAGGATGACAGCGTGGTAGATAGAGCAACCCACCCTCTTTCCTCCCTGCTCATCGGCTATGGCGAGGACGCCCACCGCCTGGGTGAGGGGCGTGAGCTGTGGCTGGGGGGCCTTCGGATCGAAAGCGAGCGAGGCGCCATAGCCCATTCCGATGGCGACGTTATCCTGCATGCTTTGGCCGATGCGCTACTCTCAGCGTTTGCCCTGGGGGACATCGGCAGTTACTTTCCCGACCACGACCCCAAATGGAAGGGGCTGGAGAGCCGGGTCATCCTCGAGGTAGTGCTACAAAAGGTTCGGGAGAGCGGTTACCGGTTGGGTCAGGTTTCGGCGGTGGTGGTGTTGGATCGGCCCAAACTAGGGCCCTATCGCACAGCCATACAGGAAAATCTGGCCCTTCTCACCGGGTTGGACAAAAAACGGGTAGGCCTTACCTTCAAGACCTCCGAGGGGCTGGCCCCCGACCACGTGCAGTGCCGGGTGGTGATCCACCTCGAGCCCACCCCAGAAAAGCCCATCAGCAAATAGCCATGCCGCACGGGCAATTCCTCGAGTTCTTGTCCTGGGCTGGCCTTCTGGCCTTCGGAGCCTCAGGCGCCTTTGCAGCGGTGCAAAAGCGCTTCGACCTGGTAGGTATTGTGGTGCTCACCGGGGTCACCGCCATGGGGGGTGGGGCCGTCCGGGATGTCCTGGTAGGCTCGCTACCCGCGGCCTCGTTGCGCAACGAGGCGGTGCTGTGGATGGTTTTTGCGGTGGCTTTAGCGGTGTGGCGCTTTCACCGCCGTATGGGCCGGCTGGAGCGCCCCATCTACTACCTGGACACGATAGGCCTGGGGCTATTCGCCGCTTTGGGGGCCGAGCGGGCCTTGGCCTTTGGCCTGGGCTTCTGGGGCAGCGTTTTTGTGGGCACGGTCTCGGGGGTGGGTGGGGGTGTCCTGCGGGATGTCCTGGCCGGGGAGATACCCGGCATCTTCTACCGCAACCGCGACCTCTACGCCTCGGCAGCAGCAGGCGGAGCCGCGGTGGTTTTTCTGGTGTACACTTTCCTGCCCCTCTACTCGGCCTTAGCGGTGGTGCTGGGGGCTTTGGTGGCCATCGCCCTGCGGCTTTCGAGCCGCTGGCTGGGCCTGGGCCTTCCTGGGCCGCGGGACTAGGGCCTGGCCTCCCCTAGCTCTTCATCCTCGAGCCCACCCTCCTCGGGGTTGCGCTTCATCACCTCCCGCAATACCGCGGTGGCATAGGCCCCTTTAGGTAGGAAAAAGCTGAGCCAGAGGCCCTCCGGGCTGGCCTCTACCCCCCAGTCGCGCAAGGGAAAGCGGATCAGGCGGCGGTCGCCCCGGCGGGTGGCGAAGTCCTGGCGCGAAAGGCCATAGCGCTGCAAGACCTGATCCTCCAAGGCCCGGGCTGACCCCTGGGCCTCGCGGTACTTCTTGCCGTACAAAGGACCCGTAGCGCTGATCTCAAAGCGCTGGGCCCGGGGGTTCTCGGCTGAAGCATCTTGTACGATGAACTCTCCCCCAGTGTCGTGCTTCTTGGCTACGTCCCCCTCGATCACCTGGTCGAACAGGCCCATCTCCAGGCGCAGCGCCAGCCATCGGTTGAACAGCAGGCTTTGCAGGCTGGCCGAAAGGAACTTCTTCAGCCAAGGCGGGCTGTGCAACCGGCCTTCCTTAAGCAGCCGATAGCCCCTAACCGGGTTCTGCCCGCCGAGGCCAAAGCGCTGGGGCCCATAGTAGTTGGGCACCCCCTGCTGAGTTAGCCGATGCAGGATGGCCTCTGCCCGGGCCAAAGCCTGAGGCGCCTCGGGGCAACGCAGAAGGATACGGAAGCGGTTACCCAAAAGATGGCCTACCCGCAACTTGTGCGGGTGCAAGGCCGCCTCGAGCACCCGTACCCCAGGAAGCTCATATAGCGCCTCCAAGCGGGATTGGTAGCGGGCGGGAATGCTGAACCACTGCTGGGTCAGGGCGTGTTTGTCCTTCAGGCCGGCCACCCCAATCTGGGCCTCGTCAATGCTAAGCCGGTCGCGCAGAAACTCGAGCACCGCCCGGGTGGTTAACCCCTCCTTCTCTATGTGTACGAACAGGTGCTCGCCCTGGCCCACTGGACTGTAGGCCGGCACCTCGTAGACCTGAAAATCACGGGGCTGCTGGCGTATGCGCCCTTCCACCCCAGGCAGCTCAGGGGTTAGATAGGGGTAGGCGTTGAAGTCGAAGTGCAGTTCGGGAAGCTCAAGCATACATTCTCCACCGCCGATTGTAGGGGCAAAACCCGTTAGCATAGTGACCGTGGATCCGCAGGACTTCGCTGTGCTCGAGGCCCGCTTTGCCAACCACCTGACCCAGCTGGTGCCCGAAGGAAAACTGGTAGCGGCAGTCTCGGGAGGCGGCGACTCGGTAGCCTTGCTCTTGCTCCTGACCGCCACCCCGCGCCAGGTGGTGGTGGCCCACCTGGACCATGCCCTGCGCCCGGAGTCGGTAGAGGATGCCTGCTGGGTGGAGGCCCTGGCCCGCCGGCTGGGGTACCCCTTCGAGTCGGAGCGGATCGAGGTAGCCCGGATTGCCCAGGAACGGAGAGAGAACCTGGAGGCCACCGCACGGGAGTTGCGTTATGGCTTTTTGGCCAAGGTGGCCAAAAAACACCAGGCCCAGGCCATCCTAACCGCCCACACCGAGGACGACCAAGCCGAAACGGTATTGTTACAGCTTCTGCAGGGCACCGGGCGGGGGCTAGGCATGCGGCCCAAGCGGGGCAAGGTGGTGCGGCCCTTGCTGGAAATAAGCCGCAGTACCTTGCGGGCCTACCTCCGGCACAAGGGCCAGGACTGGCTCGAGGATGTGAGCAACGCCGATCTCTCGATGGACCGCAACTACTTGCGCCTGGAGGTCTTTCCTCGACTCAAGGCCCGTTTTCCCCAAGCCCATACCCGCCTGGCCCGCTTTGCCACTATCTCTCAGCTCGACGATGAGGCCCTGGACCCCCTGGCGGCCCAGCTCCTGCTGCGAGACCTACGCTGGCCCTGCCCGGCCTACCGGGTGGCCCCACTGCTGCAGGCTCCCAGCGGGCTGCGCCGCCGGGCCCTGCGGCAGATGCTCGAACACATCCAGCTACGGCCCGAGACCGCCTGGATTCTCCAGCTCGAGCGGGCCCTCCAGGGCGAGGCCTTCACCCTGCCCGAGGGCTGGCAGGTGCGCCGTCGCGATGGCACCCTGTTCCTGATCCCCCCAACGGCAACCGCCTTCCCCCCCTGGCGCGGCTCTAGGCTACCCCAGCCCGGCGACCAGATCGCGCTGCCCCAGGGCCGGATGCGGCTGGTCGACTTCCTGGCCGAACACGGTGTACCTCCCGAGCTCAAGCAGGTCTGGCCGGTGCGGGCAGTGGGGCAGGAGGTGCGGGAGGTGTGGAACCTCTGGCCGGAGGAAGAGGATCTAAAGCATATGCGCAGCGCTTTAGCGCAAGCCCAGCAAGCCCTCAAGCAAGGCGAGGTGCCGATTGGCGCGACGGTGGTCTGGGAGGGGGAGGTGCTGGCTCAGGCCCACAACCGGGTGGAGCAAAACCAAGACGCCACCGCCCACGCCGAATTCATCGCTCTAAAGCAGGCTTTAGCGCTCGAGCGAAGCAAGGTGCTACCGGGGGCCACCGTCTACGTGACCCTCGAGCCCTGCCCCATGTGCTTCGGCGCCCTGGCCGAGGCCCAGGTCGGGCGGGTGGTCTACGCGGTGGAAAACCTCAAGGCCGGGGCGGTCACAGTCCACCGCCTGAAACCTCCCTTTGCCTGGGAGGGAGGCTGGCTGGAGCGCGAGTCGGCCCGGCTGCTGCGTAGCTTTTTCGCCCAGAAGCGCTAGCCTGGCCCTACAGGTCGTACCAGGGCGGGGTGCCACGGAAAAGCTCGAGGGGCTCCCCCAGCACCTCCTCCCGCCCCGCCTCAGCCAGCGAGATGACCTGGGGCGGACAGCTTTCCACACAGGCCCCACAGCCGGTACAGGCCGAAACATTCAGCTTCAACACGTACTCCTCTCCCTCGCGCTCGCGCTCCACCGCCTTGGTAGGACAGACGTTGGTACAGACTGGGCAAAGGGTACAGCCCTCGGCCACCCTTATGCGGGGCCAGCGAACCGTAGAGGCCCGGTAGGCTGCCAAACGGCGCAGTCGCAGCTCAGCAGGTAGCTCGGCCCGGCGGTCTTCGTAGGGCTCATCCTGGGGCAAAGGCAGGTTGGGCACCAGCTCCGCCGCTCCCCGCTTGGCCCCGCCGAACATGGCCCCAAAAAACTCCCGCCGGCCTACTGCGGCGCCCCGCAGGGCCTCTTGCTGCAAGCGCACCTCGAGGCCGGGAAAGTAGCGGCGGGCCTCCTGGGCCACCTGCTGCACTTTTTCCGGGACGGAAGGCCCCCCAATCTTGCAGCGGGCACAATCCCCGTGGGCCAGGGTAAGGGAACCAAACCTCGAGGCCGCCTCGGCCAGCACCCCCGGGGTTAGCTGCCCCAGGCAGTGTACCTCGTCCCCTGCACCTGGAGCCTTGGCGCAACGAAGCTGGCCCCGACCCCGGTAAAGCTTCTCCTGAATGGGCCCTAGGGGAAACTCCAGGGCGATGCCCGGGCAGGCCGAGGTGCAAAGCCCGCAGCTGGTGCACTTCACCTCATCTATCTCAACGGTAAAGCTCTGCAGGTTAATGGCCTGGTGCGGGCAGGCCTGCTGGCACTTGTCGCACCCTCCTACACTGTTGCGCTCGAGCAAGCAGCGTGGCCCGGTGTAGTCGGGGGTTGGGTCGGTCAGTTTGAGGAAAGCGCCTACCAGGTTGTCCAAAAGCCCCACGCCTACCAGGGTACAAGGTGAAGGGGTCTACTGTAAGGGGCCGGGACCAAATCTGGCGAGGCCAGAGGCTTAGGCCCTCGAGGCTTCCTTGGGCATCAGATCTTCAATAGCTTTCAAGAAAGCCTCGAACTGGGCAAAGTCTAGCTGCTGTTCGCTGTCGGAAAGGGCCACCTTGGGGTTGGGGTGCACCTCCACATGCACCCCATCCAGCCCGGCCGCTAGCGCCGCCCGGGCCAGCGGGGCCAGCAGATCGCGCCGCCCTGCGGCATGGGTCACGTCCACAATAACCGGCAGATGGGTTAGCTGCTTGGCCAAAACCGCCGCGGAAAGGTCGAGGGTATTGCGGGTCCACTTCTCGTAGGTGCGGATACCCCGCTCACACAAAATAACCTCGGCATTTCCCTGCGAAAGGATATACTCCGCGCTGTAAAACCACTCCTCGATGGTCTGGGCAAACCCCCGCTTGAGCAAGACCGGTTTGTTGGCCCGGCCCACCTCGCGCAGCAGGGCGAAGTTTTGGGCGTTGCGGGTGCCTACCTGCAGGATGTCGGCATACTGGGCCACCCGTTCCACATCGCGGGTATCCATGACCTCGGTTACAAAGACCATCCCATAGGCATCGGCAGCCTGGCGGCCCAGCCGCAGGGCTGGCTCCCCCATGCCCTGAAAGCCGTAAGGGGAGGTGCGGGGCTTATAGGCCCCTCCGCGCAATACCCGCACCCCACGCTCAGCCAGAAAGCGAGCGGTGGAAAGCATCTGCTCTTCCGACTCAATCGAGCAGGGCCCGGCCACCAGCACCTTGTCTTGACCAAAGACCACATTGCCCACCCGAACCCTGGTATCCTCGGGCTTGACCTGGCGGGAGTAGAGGAATTTCTGCTTGTCCTGCTGTTCTTCTAAGTCCAGCGAGGCCTTGAAAATCTCCTTGAATAGCCGCTTGATGGTCTCCGCCGGATAGGGCCCCGGGTTTTCCGCAGTGAGGTAGGCCAGCATCTCCTCCTCGCGTTTAGGGTCGTAGTGGGGCAGCCCCAGCTCGGTCTGGATGCGCCCGATCTGGCTCACCAGCCGGCCCCGTTCGGAAAGCAAGCGAAGGAGTTCCCGGTTGATGCGGTCGACGTCCTTACGCAGCTCTGCAATTCGCTGGTCCATGCACTCAATGGTATACCAAGAAGGGGGGCTCGAGGCAAGGCGCGGCTACCGCTTCTTGCTTCTTCGGGCCACCCCGGGCTTGGGCGCCGGGCCCGTCGGCACCGCCACTATAGCCGGGGGGTTCTCCCGCCCTCCCTTCCAGCGCCCCAGCATGTACCAAGCCAGCAGAACCAAGGGGATGGAGACGATCTGCGTGGCCGTGAACAGGCCGATGCCGGCCTCCTCGTTTAGGTAGACCTTAAGCCAAAGGGGGTTCAAACGGAAGGTCTCCTCAAAAACCGAGCGCAGCAGGCTGTACCACAGCACAAACTGCCAAAACACGTAGCCATAGGCCCGGTTCTGCCGTAGCCAATAGACGGCCAGAAGCAACAGGGCCACCCCGATTAAAACCCCGTAGAGCTGGGTGAAGTGCACCGGCCCCCGCACGATGGCCTCAGGGGCACAGGTGTAGACCTGGCTGATGTCCTGGATACCCGGACACACCCCAGGAAAACCCGTGGCCGAGGCCGGCCAGGTAAACCCGATGGGCCAGTGGGTAAGCCGTCCCACGGTATCGGAGCCGTTCATAATGTTGCCCAACCGCCCAGCCGCCACACCCAGGGCAATTCCCGGCACCACCGCGTCTAAATAGGCCCAGATGGGTATTTTGTAGCGGTAATAGTGGTAGATGAAGGGAATCAACCCCCCCACAATGGCCCCGTGAAAGGACAACCCCCCCTGCCAGATGTACAGGGCCGCGACCGGGTTGGTGCTAAACTCACCGGGACTGGTGAGCACGTAGCCCACCCGGGCCCCCACCACCCCCCAGATCACCGCCCAAAAGGCAATCTGCTCGAAGCGGTCGGGGTCGAAACCCCAGCTTTTCAGCAAGCGCTTAGCGATCTCAAAGGCGGCAAATATCGCCAGCACCAAAAAAAGCCCGTACCAGCGAATCTGTAAGGGGCCGATTTCGATTAGGATTGGATCCATTCCCGCCTCCGGCTACTGGGCCAGCTTCCTCTCCAGGCGCTCGAGGGTAAACTTGCCCTCGAGCAGCACCTTACCCTCTTTGAGGAGCACCGGAACCCGAAAGGTGTAGAGCTTGCGCAGCTCCTCATCGGCGTCCACATCCTGCCAAAGGTAATCGATACCTTGGCCCCTCAGCAGGGCCTCGGCCTCCTGGCAGAGGTGGCAGCCTTTTCGACTGATCAATACATAGCCCATCTGGTCTCCAAGTATAGCCCCACCCCTGGCCATGATTCAGAAAATGGCCAGCAGCACCAACACCCCCATCAAGAGATGAATCAGGAATTTCCCCGCTATCCCCCCCAGCAGGCCCCACACCGCCCCCCAGGCCCCCCGCAGCGCCGTCTGGGCTGAACGGCCCGCCCACAGTTCGCCCAGATACGCACCTACGAAAGGCATTAGAAACAGGCCCAGTGGCGGGTAAACGAATACCCCCACAATCCCTCCGATGAAGGCCCCCCAGACCCCCTGCCGGCTACCGCCAAACCGACGAGCCCCGATGGCTCCGGCGATGTTATCTATCAGCGAGGACAAAACCGTCAGCACCGCCAAGGCTATCCAGACCGGTAGGCCAATCTCGCTAAAGCCAACCAGCAGCTCGTGAAGGAAGGCTGCCCCTACGATGATAAAGCCGGCAGGCACCACCGGGATAAAGGTGGCCAAAAGGGCCGCCAGCCACACCACTACAAAGAACCAGTCAGCAAAGGCGTTCACGCGCCTAAAGTCTAAGGCATCACGCGGGGAAAAGGTCCACCTCCGGTTGGTGGGGCAGCCCCTGCGCGTACGGCCAGCCTGGCTTAGACTTTCAGTTAGGTATGACTTCCCGTCTGCGCCGCTACTTCTTCACCGGGCTTTTGTCCATTCTGCCCATAGCCGTAACCCTGTACGTGCTGGTCTGGGTCTACAACTGGTCGAGTGGCATCATCCATAGCCTGCTCCAGGCCCTCTCTATAGAGCCTCCCAAAGGGCTTTTACCCTTTTTCCCCATTCTGGGCATCCTGGCTACCTTGGGGCTGGTGGCCCTGGCCGGCGCCCTGACCGGCAACTATATAGGCCGGCTCCTTTTTTCCGCCATAGACAAAAGCATCAAGGCCATCCCACTGGTGCGGGAGGTGTACAATGCCGTGCAGCAGATCGCCCACACCCTACTGGGGCAGCCTGAGGTGCAGTTCCAGCGCGCGGCCTTGATCGAATACCCCCGCAAGGGCCTGTACATCCTTTGCTTTATCGCCAGCCCCCAGGTAGGCCGGAAGCTACCCCCACTGCCCGAGGGCTACACGGTAGTGCTGGTACCGACCAGCCCGGTTCCGGCCTCCGGCATGGCCATCATCGTGCCCTCTTCGGAGGTCATCCCTCTGGACATCAGCATTGAAGATGCCCTAAAGTACGTGGTTTCCGCCGGTTTTATTCTGCCGGAAAACAAGGCCAAACCCTTGCTAGCTGACTCGAGCACCGGTTAAATGTCGGGGCATCTTCCCCGGCCCGAAACAGGTGTTATACCCGGTCATCCGTCCCAAGAAGAGGCTATAGCATAAGGTCTATGAAACGAATTTCCCGCACCGGCAAAGCCCTAGCCCGCAGCGAGGTGGAAAAGGTCTACCAGAGCAAGCTGGTAGACCTCGAGCTAGCCGCCAGCTTGATCGGCAGCAACGCCCGGGTATTTGTCTCGGGCAACGCTTCTACCCCTACGCCGCTGCTGGAGGCCCTAGCCCGGCGCAAGGACGAGCTGGAAAACGTGGAGCTGGTTCACGTGCTCCAATTGGGCAGCGACCCCTTCCTAGCCCCCGAGATGGAGGGGCATTTCCGCCGCCGCTCGCTGTTTGTAGGCCCAGCCGACCGGGAGGCCGTCAACAGCGGACGGGCCGATTATGTGCCCATCTCGCTGCACCAGATCCCCTGGCTGTTCAAACGGGGCGTTCTGCCGCTGGACTACGCTTTGGTACAGGTCTCGCCCCCGGATGAGTTCGGCTTTGTCAGCCTGGGGGTAGAGGTCATCGCCGCCAAGGCCGCGGTGGAAACCGCCCGACGGGTGATCGCCTTGGTCAACCCCCGGATGCCCCGCACCCTGGGCGATACCTTCGTGCACGTCTCTAAGTTCGCCGCCTTTGTGGAGGCGGAATTCCCCTTGCCCGTCCTGCCCCGCGACACCTTCGGCGAGGTGGAGGCCAAGATTGGCAAGTATGTCGCCGACCTCATCGATGATGGCTGCACCCTGCAGATGGGCATCGGGGCCATTCCTGATGCGGTGCTGGCCAACCTGAGCGGCAGGCAGGATCTGGGCATCCACACCGAGATGATCTCCGACGGGGTGATGGAGGCCTTAGAAAAAGGCATCGTCACCGGGCAGCGCAAGACCCTGCTGCCGGGCAAGGTGGTGGGCACCTTTGTGCTGGGCTCCGAGCGGCTGTACCGCTTCGTACACAACAACCCCCTCTTCGAGATGCGCCCCGCGGACTGGGTGAACAACCCCTTCAACATCGCCCGCAACGAGAATATGGTGGCCATCAACTCGGCCCTCGAGGTCGACCTCACGGGCCAGGTCTGCGCTGACTCCATCGGCCCGCGCATCTACTCTGGCTTTGGCGGGCAGCTCGACTTCATCCGCGGGGCTGCGGCCAGCAAGGGGGGTAAGCCCATCATCGCCCTGCCCAGCAGTGGCAAGAACCACAGCTTCAGCCGCATCGTCCCGCTGCTCAAGACCGGGGCCGGCGTGGTGACCACCCGAGCCGATGTGCACTACGTGGTCACCGAGTACGGTGTGGCCGACCTCTTCGGCAAGAGCCTGCGCGAGCGAGCCCAGGCCCTCATCCAGATCGCCCACCCCCGCTTCCGCGAGGAGCTGAGCCAAGCCGCCTTCGAGCGAGGCCTCCTCTCCAAAAGCTACCCCGGCTTCTCTCCCAGCTAACCCTGTCACGCTTTTTTGATGCGCCCCGGCTAGCCTTTCAGGTAGGCTTCAGCCAGCGGAGTAAACTATACTTGGGAGACTGCCATGAACCTGGGAATGACCGAGATTCTGATCATCCTGCTGATCGCTTTGCTGCTGTTTGGCCCGCGCAAGCTGCCCGAACTGGGGCGCAGTCTGGGCCAGAGCATCCGCGAGTTCCAGCGCGGGGCCCGCAGCATCCGCGAGGAGTTTGAAAAAGCTGCCGAGGTGAAGGAGTTCAAAGAAATCAAGGAAGAGATCAGCCGGCCCCTGGAGGAAAAAAAGCCCCTCGAGGCCAAGGAAGAGTCCAAGTCCTGAGGTAGGCTATGCGCGAAGCCCCATTGATGGAACACCTGGAGGAGCTGCGCAACCGCCTGATCTGGTCCATTGCGGCCTGGGGCGTGATGACGGTGGTAGCCTTTAGCTTCCGGGTGCAGATCCTCGAGGCCCTCCGACGCCCCCTGGACGCCTACAACAAGACCGCCAACCTAAAGGCCGAGCTGATCGTTTTGAACATCACCGAACCCTTCCTCACCGCCTTCAAAGTGGCCGCTTTTGGGGGGCTGGCGCTGGCTTTGCCCTTCATCGTTTATCAGATCTGGGCCTTCATCGCCCCGGGGCTTTATGAGCACGAACGCAGGCTGGCAGTTCCTTTCCTTCTAGGCGCCGGCTTCAGCTTTGGCCTAGGGGCACTGTTCGCCTACTATGTGCTGCTTCCCTTCGCCGTGCCCTTCCTTTTGGGGTTTTTGGGCGACGTCATCACCCCCCAGATCTCCATCGGGATGTACATGGGGCAGATTCTCACCTTCCTGGGCCTGATGGGCATTCTCTTCGAAATGCCGGTGGTGAGCTACCTGCTGGCCCGGCTGGGACTGCTTTCCAGCCGCTTTTTGATCAATAACTGGCGCATCGCTATCGTGGCCCTGATAACCTTAGCGGCCCTCATTACCCCTACGGTGGATGTGGTTAATCTGAGCCTGGTTTCAGCGCCGCTTATGGTGCTCTACGGCATCTCTATCCTGCTGGTCAAGTGGGCCGAGCGGGGCCGCCCTAAAGAGGCCGAGACCAGCACGGCCTGAGGGCCCGACTGGCCCCAAAAGGGCGGGTAAGCCATACAATCGTGGCATGGCACATGCTGTGGTTATCCTCGCGGCGGGGCTGGGTACCCGCATGAAATCCAGGCTTCCTAAGGTTCTGCACCCCCTGCTGGGCAAACCCCTGGTGGGCTACTGCATCGAGACCGCTTTGACCAGCGGGGCGGAAAAGGTGGTCGTGGTGGTGGGCCATGGGGCCGAGCAGGTTTGCCAGGTCTTTGCCGGCTATCCCAACCTGAAGTTTGCAGTGCAGACGGAACAGCTTGGCACCGCACACGCTTTAGCCCAGGCCCGGCCCCTGCTGGAGGGCTTCCCCGGGCCCATAGTGGTCACCCAGGGGGACACCCCCCTCACCCGGGTAGAAACCCTCACCGGGCTGGTTGAGACCATGCAGCAAAGCGGGGCAGGCATGGCCCTGCTTACCATGCAGTTGGACGACCCCACTGGCTATGGGCGCATCCTGCGCAACGCGCAGGGCGAAATCCTGGCCAACGTGGAGGAAAAGGATGCTACCCCCGAGGAGCGGGCCATCCGGGAGATCAACCCTGGGGTGTACTGCTTCGACTCGAGCCTATGGGAAAAACTGGCCCAGGTGAACAATCACAACGCCGCCGGGGAGTACTACCTGCCCGACCTGATCCGGATTTACCGCCAGGCTGGGCAGAAGGTGGTCTCCCTCGAGTCCAAGGATACCGGGGAGCTTCTGGGGGTTAACTCTCGGGCCCAGCTCGCCGAGGTAGAAAAGGTGCTGCTCACCCGCTTGCGGGCTTACTGGATGAGCCAGGGGGTACGCATGATCCAGCCCGAGACCATCTACCTAGAGCCCAGCGTGGAGTTGGCCCCCGACGTCACCCTGTGGCCGGGGGTCATCCTGCGGGGCCACACCCGCCTGGGCGAGGGGGTGGAGGTAGGGGCCTATGCGGTGCTGAGCGACACGGTGGTAGAGGCCGGGGGTAAGGTCAAGTCGCACACCGTCTGCGAGGAGGCCTACATCGCCAGCGGGGCCGACGCCGGTCCCTTTGCCCGCCTACGCCCTAAGGCCCATCTGGAGGAAGGGGCCCATGTAGGCAACTTTGTCGAGCTTAAGAACGCCCGCCTGGGCAAAAAGGCCAAAGCTGGCCACCTGGCCTATCTGGGGGATGCCGAGGTGGGCGAGGAATCCAACATCGGGGCCGGGGTCATCACCGCCAACTACGACGGGGAGCGCAAACACCGTACCCAGATCGGCAAACGGGTCTTTGTAGGCTCTAACAGCCTGCTCATCGCCCCGGTCACCCTGGCCGATGGCTCGTTTATCGCCGGGGGAAGCTGCATCAACCAGGATGTACCCGAGGACGCCCTGGCCATCGCCCGCCAACGCCAGCGCAACATCGCGGGGTACATGAAACGCAAGCGGGCAGAAGGGCCAAAAAGCCCTAACGAACCGGCTTGAAAAAGTCGGCTTCGCTGAAGGAGGGATTGACCTCAACCTCGAGGAGTTCCCCTTTGGCCGCCAGGGTACCCCCCAGGTAGTTCTCCCAGCTAAAGGGCAGGCGGATGCCCTCTACACTTCGGTAGTTAGAGAAAAAGGTGATGCTCTCCCCGACCCCGGGAATCACCAGACGTTCGCCCAAGAGCAGTCCATCGGCGGCAAACAGGTAGGTGCTGACCCAGCCCTGGGTGCTGACCGTGAGCAGGCGGCCCGCGCGGTCGCGCAGGCTGCCCGGCGCCACACTGGCCCGCTCACGGTTGGTACTGCCGTACTTGAGGCCCAGCCAGCCGGTAAAGAGGCTCGAGCGCAACACCTCGCGCTCCCGGGGAGGCAAAGGACGCAAGGAGGTCTCCCGGCTCCAGAAAAAACTCTCCTGGGGGCTGTACTGCTGCAGGGCCAGGGGAATGGGACTGGGGTTTTTGAGGCTCTCTGGGTCGTAGATTTCTAGGCGCACCCGCTGGTTGGCGAAATCTATCAGCAACAGGGTGACGATACGGCTTTCCTCCCGACCCTCGGGGGTGAAGTAGGTATAGGCGGTCACCTCGCGGTAGGTGCGCAGGTTGGCCAAAGCGGCCCCACCCAAAGCGTTGCGACCCCGCTCTAGAAGCTGGGCTGCCTCAGGGGTCACCTGGGCCAAAGCCGGGCTCAAAAGCAGGATCCCCATCATCCAGGCTAAACTTCGCGTCCACATCGTTACCAAACTAGCACAGCCGCTGTAGGCTTCCATGAGCCCAAGCCCATGGGGTAAAGTCAGGGGGTGGATTTTCAAAGCCTACTAGACGAACTCGAGCTCGACGCTTTCTTCGTCTCCAACCCCTACAACGTCCGCTACCTCTCGGGGTTTGTCGAGGGCAAGGACGCCAAGATCGTCATTACCCGCACCGGGGCCACCCTGATCACCGACGGACGCTACCGGGTGGAGGCTGAGCAGCAGCCCTTACCCCACCGGATTCTCCTCCGGCACAGCGAGATGAACCAACTGCTGGCCGAGTTTTTTCAGGGGCGGGTGGGCCTCGAGGCCGAACACCTGAGCATCGCCACCCTGGAAAGCTTCCAGAGAGACTTCCCTCAGGTCACCTTCGTCCCTACCCGCAGGGTATTTGAACGGCTAAGGCAAAAGAAAACCCCGGTGGAAATTGAGCACATCCGCCAGGCGGCCGCCCTGGCCGACCGGGGCTTCGCCTATATCCTGTCCTTCCTTAAGCCGGGGGTGCGCGAAATCGATATCGCCTTAGAGCTGGAGTTCTTCCTGCGTAAACACGGCTCAGAGGGTATGGCCTTCAGTCCCACGGTGGCCTCGGGCGAGCGCAGCGCCATGCCCCACGGGGGGGCCAGCCCCCGGGTCATCCAGGCCGGGGAGCTGGTCACGCTGGATTTTGGCTGCGTGGTGGGGGGCTATTGCTCCGACATGACCCGCACGGTGGCAGTGGGCCGGGTCTCTCCTGAGCTGCGCGCCATGTACCAAGCGGTGCTGGAAGCCCAGACCCTGGCCCTGGAGGCGGTGGCCCCGGGGCGGCAGGGGCAGGAACTCGATGCCCTGGCCCGCAACCACCTGGCCCGCCGGGGCTACGGGGAGTACTTCACCCACGGGCTAGGGCACGGGGTGGGCTTGTTCATCCACGAAGGACCTAGCCTGGGGCAGGGTTCGGAGGAAGTGCTCGAGGCCGGCCAGGTGGTAACCATCGAACCGGGGGTCTACATCCCCCACCAGGCCGGCTGCCGCATCGAAGACCTGGTGCGGGTCACACCCGAAGGCCACGAGGTGCTCTCCCATAGCCCCAAACACCTGATTGAGCTATGAAGCGCTGGTTGGCTTTGTTGTTGTGGAGCGGGCTGGCTTTGGGCCAGGGCTATGTGGTGCAGCCGGGCGATACCCTGGAGCGCATCGCCCGACTGTTCCAGGTCAAGGTAGCCGACCTTATGCTGGCCAATGGCCTGATCCAAGACCCCCTTCCAGCGGGGCTAGAACTCAACATCCCCAGCTCGGACTGGAATCCCATGAACCTCGAGGTACTACCCCTAGAAGAACCCCTCCCCTGGGTCTTCCTCCCCCTGCCCCCGGCCCCCCTCGAGGCCAAAACCCCGCCTTTGGGCTTGCAGGGCCGGGCTTCCTGGTACGGAGGCCGTTTCCACGGTCGGCGCACCGCCAGCGGAGAACGGTTCAACAAGTTCCACCTGACCGCAGCCCACCGCACCCTGCCCTTCGGTACCCGGGTGCGGGTAACCAATCTGCACAATGGCCGCAGTGTGGTGGTGCGCATCAACGACCGGGGCCCCTATGCCCCAGGCCGCATCCTCGACCTCTCCTATGCCGCGGCCCGCCAGCTCGGCATCCTGCGGCAGGGGGTGGCCCAGGTTCGCCTGGAGGTTCTGCGATGAAGTACGGCTTTCACCTCTCCATTGCCGGGAAGCTCGGCATAGCCGGAGCCCTCGAGGAGGCCCGCTCGCTGGGACTGAGCGCCCTACAGATCTTCGCCAAAAGCCCCCGTAGCTGGAAAACCCGCAGCCTGCGGCCTGGCGAGGTGGAGGGTTTCCGCAGCCGTAAGGAAAACCTGGGCGGCCTGCCTGGGGTCATCCATGCCTCCTACCTGGTCAACCTGGCAGCCGAGGGCGATCTGTGGGAGAAGAGCGTGTTCAGCCTGGCCGATGACCTGGCCAAAGCCCAGGCCCTGGGCCTCGAGTACGTGGTGGTACACCCCGGTTCAGGCTCACCAAAACGGGCCCGGGCCGGGGCTCTTCGGGCCCGCGAGCTGGCCGGTTTGGGCCGGAACGGGCCTTGGCTCCTGCTAGAGAATACCGCTGGTGGAGGGGAAAAACTGGGGGCCCGCCTATCCACCCTGGCCGAGCTGGTGGAGGGCACCCCCCTGGGCGTCTGCTTTGATACCTGCCACGCTTTTGCCGCAGGGTACACCCTGGGGGAAGCCCTGGAAGAGTTAGAAAAGACCGTAGGGCTGGAGCGGGTTCCGGTGATCCACCTCAACGACTCGGTAGGCCAGCGGGGCTCCCAGCTAGACCACCACGCCAACCTGCTAGAAGGCCATATGGGCGAAGAATTGAAAAATTTGCTGCTCGATCCCCGCTTTAAAGACAAAGTCTTCATTCTGGAAACCCCTCGAGGCCCGCGGGAGGACGCCCACAACCTGTGGGTACTCCGGAGCTGGTTAGAGGCCGAATAGCTGGAAAAACTGCTGGCGCACGGCACCCAAAAACCCCGCCAAGGGCTGGCGCAGCACGGTCAGCAGCAGAAGTAGGGCCACCACCGCGTAGGTAGGGTTGGCCTCCAGGCGCCAGATGAAAGGGTGCCAACGCAGGGGCAGAACGCTCTGCACGATTTTAGAACCATCCAACGGGGGGATGGGTAGCAGGTTAAACACCGCCAGGGTCAGGTTGATGCTGGCCGCCACCACCGCAGCCCTGGCCACCATCGCCCAAAAAGCGCTGGGGTTGTACAGGTAGCCCATATCCAACATCCAGCGCAGCAGCAGGGCGAGCAAGGTGGCGATCAAGAGATTAATCACGATGCCGGCCAGCGAGACCACAAAAAGCCCCAGGCGGTAGTGGCGAAAGTTGGGCGGATAGATGGGCACCGGCTTGGCCCAGCCCAGACCCACCAGCAGAATCATCAAGGAACCGATTATGTCCAGGTGCTTGAGAGGGTTGAGGGTGACCCGGCCCTGCTGGGCTGCGGTAGGGTCGCCCATCCAAAGCGCGGTGATGGCGTGGCCCCACTCATGCAGGGCCAGGGAAAGCACCAACACCAGCACCACCAGAGCAAACGCCAGGGGATCGCTTTGCAGTAGGGGAAGCAGGCCCATTCCGCTACAAACCCATGGCGGCAAACAGGCTGTTGAGCAGCCCGCTCAGGCCCGCCCGGATGGCCGGCAGGATGCCGCTTAGGTTCAGCACCAGGAAGATAAGGAAAAAACCGATAAAGCCATAGCTCTGGAGCTGATCCATAAAGCGCCGGGCCTCTATGCTACCAATGGCGTAGACCACTCGGGCTCCATCCAAAGGCGGCACCGGAAATAGAAAAACGGCGGCGTGGCCGATCATCAGCGAACCCGCCACCTGCATCCCCAGAGCGATGCTCGAGGTAGCTGGCCCCAGGCCCTCCAAAAGCCGCCCCAGCAGGATGTAGACGAAGGCCGCCACAAAAAAGCCCAGCGGCCCCATCAAGGCCACCTGAGCCCCCTTGGGGCCAAAAAGCCGCCAGGGCACCAGCCGGGGAAAGCCAAAGCCAATCAAGGCCAGAAACAAAAGCCCCAAGCCGTCCAGGTGTACCCGGGGCTCCACGGTTAGAAAGCCGTAGCGGCGGGGTTCGCCGTCCTTGTAGCGGTCGGCCAGGTAGGCCTGGAAGAGGTTATGCACCACCAGGCCGAAAGCCCCGGCAGCGAAGGCCACCAGATAGGCCAGCGGGTCTCTACCAAGAAGTTCGAAGAAAAACATGCCGCTACCAGTTTACGGGTTCGGCCCAGTTAGGCGAACACCCGGCCTTCCATTGAGCGCCTCCAAGCCCTTGGAAAGGGCAAACCGCAGGTTCCTTTAGTCCAGCAGGCGGGTGCTGACAAAATTGGTGAAAACCACTCCCCGCTGGTAAAACGCGTTGTCCATCACCTTGAGGTGAAAGGGGACGGTGGTCTTGAGGCCCGGCCCCTCGATAACCGTTTCGCTCAGGGCCCGGCGCATGCGGGCGATGGCCTCCTCGCGGTTTTCGCCGTAGGTGATGAGCTTGGCCACCAGGGAGTCGTAGTGGGGGGGAATGCTATAGCCGGCGTAAAGGTGGGAGTCCACCCGCACCCCGGGGCCCCCAGGAAAGTGCAGGGTCTCCACCTTGCCGATGCTGGGACGGAAGTCTTTTTCGTAGTCCTCAGCGTTGATGCGGCACTCGATGGCATGGCCCCGCAGCTGGATGTCCTCCTGTCGCAGGGTAAAGGGCTCCCCGGCGGCAATCTGAATCTGGAGCTTGACCAGGTCCAGGCCCGAGATCATCTCCGAAACGCAGTGCTCCACCTGGATGCGGGTGTTCATCTCCATGAAGTAGTAGTGGCCCTCGGGGTCTACGATGAACTCGAGGGTACCCGCCCCCTGGTAGTTCACATACTGGGCCAGCCGCACCCCCGCGGCCAGAATCTCCTGGCGCAGGGACTCCTCGAGCCGGCTAGGGGCCTCCTCGATGAGCTTCTGGTTGCGCCGCTGGATGGAGCAGTCCCGCTCCCCCACGTGCACCACATGCCCCTTGCCATCGCCCATAACCTGCACCTCGACGTGGCGGAACAGCTCGATGTACTTCTCCAGGATGAGGGCGGGGTCGGAGAAGTAGTTCTGGGCCTCCACCTGGGCCTGGGCAAAAGCGGTCTTCATCTCCTCTGCCGAGCGCACCACCTTCTGGCCCCGGCCCCCACCCCCGGCGCTGGCCTTCAAGAGCACCGGGTAGCCGATGGCCTCGGCGGCCTCGAGGGCCTCCTCCACCGACTGCAACACCCCGGTTCCCGGCACCACCGGAACATTAGCCTTTTCGGCAATCGCCCGCCCTCCGGCCTTGGAGCCCAGGCTGTGCATGGACTCTGGCGTGGGGCCAATGAAGACGATGCCGTGGTCGCGGCACATCTCGGCAAACTGGGGGTTCTCTGCCAAAAAGCCGTAGCCGGGGTGGATAGCCTCAGCCCCAGAGATAATGGCTGCAGAGAGCAGGTTGGGAATGTTGAGGTAGCTCTGGGCCGAGGGAGGCGGCCCGATACAGATGGCCTCATCGGCCAGCAACACCGGCAAAGACTGGCTGTCCGCCTCGCTGTGGGCCACCACCACCTTCACCCCCAGCTCCCGGGCTGCCCTGAGCACCCGCAGGGCAATCTCTCCTCGGTTGGCCACCATAATCTTTTTGAACATATCGCGCTCCAACGGTAGAAGGCTGGTTTTCTCCAGCCTCTTGCTGCCTAAACTAATCCCAAGCCTAGGTGGGTTCGATCAAAAACAGCACCTGGCCGTACTCCACTGGCTCGGCGTTGGCTACCAGAATTTTGCGCACCACCCCGGCCACCTCGCTTTCGATCTCGTTCATGAGCTTCATGGCCTCGATGATGCACAGCACCTGGCCCTTTTTCACCGTATCCCCTTCCTTCACGAAAGGCTCGGCATCGGGCGAGGGGGCACGGTAGAAGGTACCCACGATGGGAGCCTTAACCTCGAGGTAGCGGCTGGTGTCCTCTTTAGGGGGCTCGCTTTTGGGAGCCGGGGCGGGCGGGGGCTCAGAAGCGGGGGCCGGGGCGGGGGCTGCCGTGGGCCCCACCACCGGAGTGGGCGCAGCCACCACCTGCACCTCACCCCCGCGCTTGACGGTTAGCTTGTAATCGGGGGTCTCGAGGGTCAGCTCGGACACCTCGTGTTCTTGCAAGGCTTGGAGGATGGACTTGAGTTCCTTGGTATTCATGACAACCTCCGAAACTTTACCTGAAGCACCTTGGCCTATAGAAGTATAAAGCCCGGGGAAAAGTTCGTATAAAAAGCAACGGCCCCGCCACGAAGCAGGGCCACTGGGGAATGGGCCTTCAGGCCCGGCCCAGGTACTCGCCGGTGCGGGTATCCACCCGGATCACCTGCCCGCTTTCCACAAAGAGGGGCACCTGTACCACGGCCCCGGTCTCGAGGGTGGCCGGTTTGCTCCCTCCCGAGACCGTATCGCCCCGTACCCCCGGAGGCGTCTCGATGACCTTGAGCTCCACCGAGGGCGGCAGGGTGATGTCCAGGGGACGGCCATTGTACATGGCTCCCTGCACGGTCATGCCCTCCTTGAGGAAGCGGGTGGCCTCGGAGATGCTGCGCGGAACGTGGAACTGCTCGTAGGTTTCCAGGTCCATGAAGACCAGTTCGTCGCCCTCGGGGTAGAGGTACTGCAGGTCTTTGGTCTCGACGTAGATGTCCTCGAGCTTCTCCCCCGAGTTGAAGGAACGCTCCACGATGGCCCCGGTCTCGAGGTTCCTAAACTTAGCCACTACCTTAGCCCCACCGCGCCCAATTTTCTGGTGCTGGTACTCAATGCACTGCCACAGGGCGCCATCCATCTTGACTTTGGTTCCGTTGCGCAGATCGGTAACGCTAATCATCCAACCTCCTCGTACCCAAAGGAAAAGTCTACGCGATGAAGCGGCCAAAAAAAAGCGGGCGTTTGACAAGGCCACCCCGCCCTGCCATAGGCTAAAGCCGATGAACTGGCTGGAGAATATCCGCGTCGTGTTGGTGGGCAGCCAAGAACCCATGAACGTAGGGGCCGCCGCACGGGCCATGCAAAACTTCGGCATGATCGATCTGTGGCTGGTAGCCCCCGAGCCAAGGGTGCAGCAAGATCTGGCCCTCCACCCCCAAGGCTCGCTGGCCTACCGCCTGGCGGTGCGGGCAGAGGAGATACTGGATAACCTCAAGGTGGTGCAAACCCTGCGCGAGGCCACCGCCGAAGCCCGGTTGGTGGTGGGCACCACCGTGCGCGAGCGGGAAATTTACACTGGCCCACTGGTAGAGCCCAAAACTATGGCCCAGCGTGTGGCCGAGGTGGCCCCCCAGGGCCGGGTGGCTTTGGTCTTTGGGCGCGAGACCTCGGGCCTGACCCGGGAGGAGATCGACCTTTCCCAGCTCATCGTGCGTATCCCCACCTCGCCCAAGCAGGCCAGCCTGAACCTGGCCCAGGCTGTACTGCTTTTGTGCTACGAGGTCTTTGGGGCTGCTCACAATCCTCCCGAGCCGGCCCCGGCCCCCCTGGCGGAGCGGGAGGCCTTGGAGCGGCTCTTCGACGATCTGCAAGACTACATCCGGCAGATCGGCTTTACCGATGAGAATCGGCTACCCTACGCGATGCGGCGCTTCCGTCGGCTGCTACACAAGGCCCAGCTAACCCCTGCCGAGGTGCAATTTTTGCGGGGCTTCCTGCACCAAAGCCGCTGGTACGCCCAGCACGGGCGGCGCAAGACCGACCCCAAACCTGAGGAAAGATGAGCTATGGAAACCGCCCCTAGCCTGTTCCGGCTCATCCGGCTGTACCGGCTGGTTCTGCCTCTGGCCATCGCGTTGGTGGTGGTTCTTTTTGAGCTTTCCCTCCAGCCCTTCCAAGGCCAGCCCGCCGCCTTCTGGCTAAGGCTGGGTTTTTACGGCCTGGTAGGCCCTTTGGTCACCTGGATGACCCTGGAGTGGATTGCCCAGCAGGTACAGGAACGCGAACGGGCCCAGCGAGCCTTAGAGGTGGCCAATCAACGCCTGGAGGCCATCGAGCGGGTGCTCAAGCAGGCTTCTGCTGCCGAAAACCTAGAACAAGCCCTGGCCGCGGTGGTGCAGGAGGTCGCCCGGGCTTTGGGCATGGAGGTGGCCCTGAGCCTCGAGGGGGTACGGGCTACATCGGTTGGTTTCCAGGAAGCAGGGCCGGTGTATGCCCTGCCGCTACCCGGAATGGCGGGGAAGCTCGAGGTGGCCCTCCCCCGACCCTTGAGCGAGGAGGAGAAAAACTTTCTGGAGGTACTGGTAGCCGAGGTAGCCGGAGCCCTGGACTCGGTACGCGCCCGCAGCCGGGACCTGCTCACCCTCTACGAGGTGGATCAGGCCCTGCGGGCTGAGGCCAACCTGGGGCGGCTTTTGGAGCGCCTGTTGGAGCGCATTCTGGACTGGGCCAAGGCCGAGGGCGGAGGGGTGCTGCTTTTGGACGAGGAGCACTTCCTCCAGCCTCAGGTGCTGCACAACCTCACCCTGTCCCCGCACGCTTTTGCCCCCGAGGGGCACTGGAAGGAGGCCCTCGAGGCCCCCACCTTCGTGCAGGACAACCTGCTGGCCATACCGCTGCGTCAGCAGGGCCCTATCGGCCTATTGCTGGTGCAAGGGGAAGCAGAAAACCTACGCCAACGAATGGCCTTCCTGCGTTTTTTGGCTGCACAGGTCACCCTGGCGGTACGCAACGCCCAGGCCTACCTAAGGGCCGAGGAGCTGGCCCTGACCGAGGAGCGCAACCGCATCGCCCGGGAAATCCACGACGGCATCGCCCAGGCCCTGGCCTTTATGGCCCTCAAGCTCGACTTGGCCGAGCGCCTCCTGCCAACCGATCCCTCCCGGGCCTTAGAGGAACTATCCCAGGTCAAAGAGACCTTGCGGGCCCAGATTCGCGAGGTACGGCGCAGCATCTTTGCCTTGCGCCCCATCGACCTCGAGCGCTATGGCTTTTTGGAGTCGGTGCGCCGCTACGCTAGCGCCTTCGCCGAGCAGGCCGGCTTTCGGGTACGGCTTAGCCTGCCAGAGCGGCTCGAGCTCTCCCAGGCTTCCGAGCTGGTCTTCTTCCGGGTCTTACAGGAGGCCCTGACCAACGCCGCCAAGCATGGCCGGCCCAGCCTGGTTCAGGTCACCCTCACCCCCCTGGGGGAGCGGGGCGGGGTGCTCGAAGTGCGCGACAACGGCAAAGGCTTCACCCCAGGCCATGCCGCTGGGGGCCTGGGTGGGTTCGGCCTAACCCAGATGCGCGAGCGGGTGGAGGCCCGGGGGGGGCGCTTTGAAGTGGTCTCGCTTCCCGGCCAGGGTACGCAGGTACGGGCCGAGTTGCCCTTTTAAGATGGAAGCATGGCCTCGTGGAAAACGCGCCTCGGCATCGCCGCTGGACTAAGTCTGCTGCTGCTGCCTTTGGGCCTACTGCTCAATCCCAGCTTGCCGCCCGGTCCTTTGGGTTTGCTGTGGCTGACTGGCGCTTTGTGCGGCCTCTGGGCCCCCGCCTTCCGCTTGCTGCTGGGTGGAGCCACCACCCTGGCTTTGCTGGTGGGCCTGATCCTGTTTACCCCGCTTCCAGTCTGGCTTTTAGGCTGGCTCGAGGTACGGCAAGCCCCCCAGCCCGCCGATGCCATCGTGGTGTTGGGTGGGGGGATGCACTGCCGGGCTAGCGAGCTGGAGGGCAGCTCGCTGGCCCGGCTGGAAAAGGGCTTAGAACTCTGGCGAGCGGGCTGGGCCCCGCGCCTCACCCTTTCCGATACCGTAGGGGAGATTTTCGGCGATAGCCGCTGCCCCTCCTTAGGTCGGGTGGCCCTGGAGCGGGTGCGGGCTCTGTACGGCATGGCTGGCCCGGAAGTGGTGCTTTTACCGCAGATGCGCACCACCCGTACCGAGGCCCTGGCCGTGGCCGAGGTGGCCCAGACCCGAGGCTGGCAGCGGGTACTCTTGGTCACCACCCCAGCCCACAGCCGCCGCGCAGTGGGGGCCTTCCGCCGGCTGGGCCTGGAGGTGGTGAGTGTGCCCTCGAGCGAGCCCCGCTTCGACCGGACCTTGGCCCAGCCCTTTGACCGCCTCCTGGCCCTGACCCCGCTGGTGCGGGAATACCTGGGGCTGGGGCTCTACCGGCTGCGGGGCTGGCTGTAGGGTTAGGCGTAGTCCCGCAAAACGGCAGCCAGCGCGGCCGGGCTGGGGCGTAGCTGCTCAGGGGAGAGATGGGCCAGGGGGGTGTGCAGGCCCTCTACCTCGGCCAGGTTGGGCCGGTGGGGGTTGTAGTAGATCAGGCCGGTGATGAACTCCTGCTTCTCCTGGGCCTCCAGCAGGCGCCTTAGGGCTGCGGTTTTGTCGGTGGGGTCGTAGTCAGCCTCGAGGTTGCGCAGGGCGATGCGCGAGCCATCGTGCAGCTCGACCAGGCGGTACTCGCCAGGCTGCATCGGCTCGATGGCGATCTCCTCGGCAGGGGGGATGAAACCCAGCTCGTGCAGGGGCTTTTCGTGCTTGGTGCCGTAACCGTAGCTCTTGGGGCTGTCGTCCTCGTTGTTAAAGGTCACGCAGGGGCTAATGATGTCCAGCACCGCGGTGCCCCGGTGGGAGAGGGCCGCTTTGAGAAGCTCGCGCACCTGCTTGGCATCCCCGGCAAAGCTGCGGGCCACGAAGCCGCACCCCGCGACCAAGGCCTCGAGGCACAGGTCTACCGGGGGGAAGGGGTTTTCGCCCGCATACTTAAGGCGCAGCCCTTCCTCGGCGGTGGCGGAAAACTGGCCCTTGGTCAGGCCGTAGACCCCGTTGTTCTCGATGATGTAGACCATGCGCAGGTTGCGCCGCATGAGGTGCTTGAACTGGCCCAGGCCAATGCTGCCGGTATCGCCATCGCCCGAAACCCCGATGGCCCGTAGGGTGTGGTTGGCCAGCAAGGCCCCAGTGGCCACGCTGGGCATGCGACCGTGCAGGGCGTTGAAACCGTGGGACATCCCTAAGAAATAGGCCGGCGACTTGGAAGAGCAGCCGATACCGGAAAGCTTGATGACCTGGTGGGGCTGCAAGGAAAGCTCAAAGGCCACTTGGACGATCTGGCTGGAGATGCTGTTGTGGCCACAGCCCTTGCACAGAGTGCTGGGGGCGCCGTCGTAGTCTTTCTTGCTTAGACCCGCTAGGTTGAGCTTGGGGGCGGTGGTGGGAAGAGGGTTTTCCATAGTCGGGCTCCTTTACTGTAGGGCCTCCCGCTTCAAAAGCTCCTCGAGAACCCACTGGGCGGTAAGGGGAAGGCCATCGAGGTAGGCGATGGGATAGAGGCGGCTTGCCAGCTCGGGCAGCTCGTTTTGCAGGATGGCGCAAAGCTGGCCGTCGCGGTTGAGCTCGATCACATAGACCCGCTCGTGGGTCGCCACGAACTCGCCCACCTCGGGGCCGATGGGCAAAGCCCGCAGGCGCAGGAAACTGGTGGGCAGGCGTTCCGCCAACCGGTCGCGCGCTTCCTCAATGGCGTAGCGGGTGGTGCCAAAGGCGATAAGGCCAATGCGGGCCTGGGGGTGGACCTGAATCACCGGCGGGGGCATCCGCTTGCGGGCCGTCTCGAACTTGCGGGCCAGGCGGGCCATGTTGCGCACCCAGTCCTCGGGGCGTTCGCTGTACTGGGCCTGCTCGTTGTGGCCGCTGCCACGGGTGAAATAGGCCGCCAGTGGGTGCGGGGTACCCGGCAGGGTGCGGTAGGAAATGCCGTCGCCGTCCACATCTTTGTAACGGGCAAAATAACCCAGGGCCTCAAGTTCTTGGGCGCTGAGCACCTTGCCCCGCTGCAAGGGCCGATCCGGGTAGTCGAAGGGGCGGCCCGTCCAGTGGTTCATACCCAAATCCAGGTCGGAAAGCACAAACACCGGGGTCTGGAGTTCTTCCGCTAGGTCGAAGGCCTTCCACCCGAACTCAAAACACTCCTCGATGGAGGAGGGCAGCAGCACGGGGTGCTTGGTGTCGCCGTGGCCCAGGTAGTAGGTAAAAAGCAGGTCGCCCTGGCTGGTGCGGGTGGGCAGGCCGGTGCTGGGGCCTACCCGCTGGATGTCCCAGATGACCGCAGGAATTTCGGCGTAGTAGCCGTAGCTGACAAATTCGGCCATCAGGCTGATGCCTGGGCCGCTGGTGGCGGTCAGCGCCCGGGCCCCGGCCCAGCCCGCCCCCATCACGATGCCGGCAGCGGCCAGCTCATCCTCGGCCTGCACCACCGCGTAGGTGGGGTGGCCCTGCTCGTCCTTGCGTAGCCGGGCCAGAAACTCCTTCAAAGCATCCATGAAGCTGGTGGAGGGGGTGATGGGGTACCAGGCCGCCACGCTCACCCCCCCGAAAACCGCCCCCAGGGCTCCGGCCTCGTTGCCGGTCATCATAAGCAGGCCCTCGGTTTTGTTCATGGGCTCGAGGCGGTAGGGGTCTCGCTTTTGCAGGTTCTGCGCCGCCCAGGCCTGGGCCCGCCGCACCACCTCGAGGTTGCTCTCCACCAGCTTGGCCCGCTGAGCAAACTGAGCCCCCAGGGCCTCCGCCACCACCTCGAGGGGCAGGTCTAGCATCCAGGCCAACACCCCCACGTAGGCCATGTTGGCCAGGTAGGGCTTACGCTTGACCGGTATGTCCATCCCGGCCAAGAACTCCCCCGCGGGAATGGGGTAGTAGACCAGATCGGAGCGCTGGAGCAGGTTTTTGATCTCGGTGTTGTAGAGACAAACCCCCCCGCTAGGTAGCGTGGCCACATCTTCCTGGGCGGTGGCGGGGTTGAAGGCCACCAGAATCTCCGAGGGCTTGCGGGCCACGTAGCCTTGGTGGCTGACCCGGATGTGGTACCAGGTGGGCATCCCCTGGATGTTGGAAGGGAAGATGTTCTTGCCGTGTACCGGTATGCCTAGCTTAAAAAACGACCGCAACAGGGTAAGGTTGGCGGTCTGGCTTCCGGTTCCGTTGGCGGTAGCCACCACCAACGAAAAGTCGTTGACGATGGGGGACGGGGTGGCGGGCTGGGCCATCTGCGCATGTTCCAGAACGCTCATGACACCTCCTACAGGCCAAAGCTTGGTCTGTGCCGTTATCCTACACCGAAAAAATGGGGGTTGGTTGAAGGGGTTCGGTTAGACTTGGGCATGGCGCCTTTGCTGCTGGAAGAGGCTACGGTGCTGGATGTACGCACGGGTCGGTTGCTGCCCGGCCAGCGGGTGGTGCTGCGGGAGGGCCGAATCGCGCGCCTCGAGCCCATGGAAGCCTCGGCCCCCGAGGCTCAGGCCCCGGGGGTACGGGTGCTCAACCTGCGCGGTCTGACCCTCCTCCCCGGGCTGATCGATGCCCACGTCCACGTGATGGCCTGGACCGCTAACCTGCGTGAGCTGACCAACGCCTCACCCCACTACAACGCCCTCCGCGCCGCCCAGATCATGCGGGAGATGCTACAGCGCGGCTTCACCACGGTGCGCGACGCTGCAGGGGCCGACTTTGGCCTCAAACGGGCGGTCGAGGAAGGGCTTCTCGAGGGGCCCCGGCTCTACATCTGCGGACGGGCCCTGAGCCAGACCGGGGGGCACGGCGATGTGCGGGGGCCGGGGGAGGAGACCCTACAGACCGTGGGCAGCCCGGTGGCCTTTGGTCGGGTGGTAGACGGGGTGCCGGAGGTGCGCCGGGCAGCCCGGGAGGAGATTCGCCGGGGCGCCGACCAGCTCAAGCTGATGCTGGGCGGGGGTATCGCCTCGCCCACCGACCGCCTGACCAATGACCAGTTCTCCCGCGAGGAAATCGCCGCAGCGGTGGAAGAGGCCGAGATGGCCGACCTCTACGTGATGGCCCACGCCTATACCGCCCGTGCGGTCAACCGCGCCCTAGACGCTGGGGTGCGCAGCATTGAACACGGCAATCTGATCGATGAAAGCAGCGTGGAGCGGTTTTTGCGCTACGGAGCCTGGCTGGTGCCCACCTTAGTCACCTACCAGGCCCTGGCCCAAGAGGGGACGCCGGCTGGGCTGCCCCGCGAGGTAGCCCACAAAATAGACCTGGTACTGGACAAGGGGCTGGCCGCCCTCGAGCTGGCCTACCGCGCCGGGGTCAATCTGGCCTACGGCACCGACCTGTTAGGGAGCATGCACCGCCACCAGCTGCAGGAGTTCACCCTACGGGCCCAGGTGCAGCCCAACCTCGAGGTCATCCGGGCCGCCACCCTCTACGCCGCCCGGCTGTTGCGGGCCGAGGGCCGGCTGGGTGAGCTGGTGCCTGGGGCCTACGCCGACCTGATCGCTGTGGCGGGAAACCCCTTGGAAGACCTGCGGGTGCTCACCCAGCCCGAACGTTACCTCCGGCTGGTCATCAAGGGGGGCCAGGTCTACCTCGAGGCCATCCCCCACCCGGCCGGCACCTAGAAGCAACGGTTGGGAAAAATCGCACCATGAGGCCCCTCTTTGGTCAAAGAGCCACGCAACCCACCTTCAGGAAAAAGTTTGACTTGGTACAATCCCTCCATGGCCCGCGCGATTCACCTGTCCTCCGAGGTGGCCCCCGGTATCTACGCCATCCCGGTACCGATTCCCTTCCCCTTCAAGTTCGTGAACTGCTACCTGCTGCGGCCCGGCCCTGGCTCTTCAGACGGCCCGGTTTTGCTGGACTGCGCCCTGGACACCACCCCCGCCCGGCAGGCCCTAAAGGCCGCGTTGGAGGAGCACGGGCTGGGCTTCGGCGACCTCGAGCACCTGGTCATCACCCACCACCATCCCGACCACTACGGCCTGGCGGGGTGGCTCGAGGCCCAGGGCCCCCAGGTATGGATGCTGGACGTGGAAAAAGCCCGGGGGCATATCTTTTGGACCCAGCCCGAACCGATGACCCAGGCTGGGCTGGCCTTGTTCCAGCAACACGGGGTGCCGGCGGACTACCTGGATGACCTGGCCCAGCAGATGAACAAAACCCGCAGCCGGGTACACCCTGCCCAGCGCTTGCACACCTTCCGCGACGGACAAACCCTAAGGCTGGCGGGGATGCCCTTCCGCGCGGTCTGGACCCCCGGCCACGCCGACGGCCACGCCATGCTGTTGCGCGAAACAGACGGGGTGCTGTTGGCTGGCGACCAGATTTTAGAGCGCATCTCCCCCAATATTGGCGTCTGGGCCTATACCTTTTCCAATCCTCTAGAACTCTTTTTCGAATCGCTGGAAAAAACCGCCCGCCTGGGTGCCCGGCTGGCCCTGCCCGGGCACTATGGCCCCATCGAGGCCATAGGGGCGCGGGTGGCCGAACTCAAGGCCCATCACCGGGAGCGGCTGGGGCACTTGTACCAGCTCCTGAGTGAAACGCCCCAGACCTGCTGGGCACTCTCCTTGTGGCTGTTCCCGGGCCCCCTCGACCCCATCCAGCGGCGCTTCGCCTGGTCGGAGACCCTGGCCCACCTGGCGTACCTGGTGGCCCAAGGCAGGGTGGAGCGGCTCGAGCACGAAGGCATCGTGCACTACCGCAAGAACCCAAAGGGGGCTACAATCTAAAGCATCCCCGGGAAACAGGCCCCTCAAGTGGTTGGCCGCTTCCCGCGGCTGTTCGGAAGGAGGCTCCCATGAGCAAGGTCTATAAGAAGGTGGAGCTGGTAGGCAGCAGCTCGGAAAGCCTCGAGGACGCCATCCAAGTGGCGCTGGCCCGGGCCCGCCAAACCCTGCGCAACCTGGACTGGTTCGAGGTCAAGGAGATCCGCGGCAGCCTGAGCGATGGCCAGGTGAGCGCCTACCAGGTCACCCTGCGGGTGGGCTTCCGCCTGGAAGAGTAGTTCACCAGGCCAAAGCCAGACCGTCGGCCCGGGGCTCGCTGGCCGCCAGGAAAGCTGGGCCCCTTCGGAGAATCATCTGCCCCCGACCAAAAGCGGCCCACTCCGGCTGCAAGACCACCTCGTGGCCGCGCTCTCGCAGAGCATGAACGACGTGGGGGGGAAAGGTGGGCTCGAGCTCGACCTGTCGGCCACGCACCCACTGCCAGCGGGGGGCATCTAAAGCGGCCTGGGGGTTCAGGCCGTAGTCCTCCAGGTTCACCACCACCTGCAGATGCCCCTGGGGCTGCATGTGTCCGCCCATTACCCCAAACGGCCCTAGGGGTTTACCCTCCCGGGTGAGAAAGCCTGGAATGATGGTATGAAAAGGCTTCTTGCCTGGGGCGTAGCGGTTGGGGTGGCCCTCCTCGAGGACAAAACAGGCCCCCCGGTTTTGCAGGGCGATGCCGGTACCGTCCACCACAATCCCTGAACCAAAGCCCATGTAGTTGGACTGGATAAAGGAGACCTGCAGCTCGCCATCGGCGGTGCAAAGGTAGACCGTACCCCCCTTGGGGGCCTCGGCCTGGGCCAGAAGGGCCTGTGCCCCAATCTGCCGGCGGCGCTGGGCCAGGTAGCCCTCCTCGAGCAAATCCGCAGGGCTCAGGGTCATGAAGCGGGGGTCGGCCACGTGCTTCTGCACATCAGCGAAGGCCAGCTTCACGGCCTCGATCTGAAGGTGCAGGCTCTCCGCTGAGTCGCGGGGGTACTTCTCCAGCTCGAGGCCTTCCAGAATCCTCAGGGCCATCAAAGCAGCGATGCCCTGCCCGGCGGGGGGCATCTCGTGCACCTCCAGCCCCCGGTAGCGCACCGAAAGGGGTTCCACCCATTCCGAACGGTAGGCCGCCAGATCGGCCCGGGTCAGGTAACCCCCAGTGGCTGCGGCAAAGTCGGCGATTTGCGCTGCCAGTCTGCCGGTATAAAAGCTCTCCGCCCCGGTGCGGGCGATCTCCCGCAGGGTGGCGGCATGGGCCGGGCTATACCAAACCTCCCCAGGCCGCGGGGCCCGGCCTTTCGGCATAAACACCCTCTTGAAGGGTTGGAAACAGGCCTCCTCGAGGGGGCCGTACACCGCCTCGATGCGCTGCCAGTTGCGCCCGGTCTCGGGGGTGACCACAAAGCCTTCCTCGGCATAGCGGATGGCGGGCTGGAAAAGCGCTTCAAAGGGAAGCCGGCCAAAGCGCTGGTGCAACTCCCGCCAGGCCGAAGGAGCCCCCGGCACCGTCACCGGCAGCCAGCCCCGGATGGGCACCTGGCCGCTTTGGGCAAAGGTGGTGAAGTCCAGTCCTACCGGGCTCATGCCATAGGCGCTTAGGCCGTGAAGCCTCTGGCCATCGTGCACCAAGGCAAACGCATCGGCGCCGATGCCGTTGGAGGTGGGCTCGAGGACGGTAAGGGCAATGGCCGCCGCTACCGCAGCATCCACTGCGTTGCCCCCGGCCAGAAGCATCTCCATACCGGCCAAAGCGGCCTGGGGCTGGCTGGTGGCTACCGCCCCTCGCCGGCCCACCACCACGTTGCGGCGGGAGGGATAGGGATACAGGTTGAGGTTCACGCCCTACACTCTACAGGAACTACTCCGGCTCCTCCCAGCGCAAAGGCCGTATCTGGGTACAGCGCCCCCCCTCCAGCACTAGCTCGGTGGCGCAGAGCATAGCCCGCCCCGCCGCGGCCTTGAACGGGGTGGGCCGCTGGGTGAGGAAGCGCCCCAGAAAGCTCTCGATTTCTCCGCCAATAATCGAGTGAATGGGGCCGGTCATACCCACATCGCACTGAAAGGCAGCCCCGTTGGGCAAAAAACCGGCATCGGCGGTCTGGACGTGGGTATGGGTGCCCAAAAGCGCGCTGATTCTATCCCCCAGGTAGTAGCCCAGGGCGTACTTCTCGCTGGTGGCCTCGGCGTGGACCTCGAGCAAAGTGTAGTCGTGGGGCACCTCCGCCAACAAGGCCTCGCTGGTGCGGAACGGGTCGTAGAGGTTGAGCCCCATGTCCACCTGGCCCATTACCTGCAACACCAAAAGCTGCTCGCCTCCGGCCTCCAACACCCAGTGCCCCTGGCCGGGGGTGCCGGGCGGGTAGTTCAGGGCCCGAATGACCGGCTCGGTCTTCAAAAGCTCATAGACGTCCTTGTGGTCAAAAGCATGGTTGCCCAGGGTAATCAGGTCAGCCCCGGCATTGCGCAGCTTCTTGTAGGCCGGCTTGGACAGCCCCTTGCCATGGTGGGCATTCTCTCCGTTGACGATGATCAGATCGTAGGAAGGCCGCAGGTCGGGCAGGTGCAAGGCCACCGCACGCAACCCCGGATCGCCAAAGACATCCCCCACAAACAGTACGCGCATAGGCCCAGCTTATCGCCAGGGGCCAAGGCCCAATGGTCAAAAAACCACACCGTTCGCGTATAGGGCCCTAAACTCTGCCCGCAGTTGCTCCAGGCTCTCCGCAGGCAGACGGCAAGCCCCTTGGCGGCACAGGTAGGCCCGCCCCGGCTGGCGCCCCTCTAAAACCGGTAGCGCCCCAGGGGGGCCGTAGGCCAGGGTGGTCAGGGGCAGGAACCATTGACGCGAAGGCTCCAGGCTCTCCGCCGGGGTTGGCAAGGCCAGGTCGGTTCCCTGGGTGCCGATTAGGTGGGCACTCAGCAATCCGGCGAACCCCAGGGGGCTCTGCTTGAGCTGCCTGGCGTGAAAGGCCACCGCCTGAAGAGCTGCCTGGTGCCAGTCGGGGCGGGCATAAAGGCCGGCCAGGCGGAACAGAAGCTCAGCCGCCGCGGCGTTGCCCGAGGGGTAGGGTCCATCGTAAGCATCGCGGGCCACCACCGGCAGGCCCTGGTCCAGCGAGTCGCGAAAGGCCCCGCCGGGCTCTTGGAAGTGGGTCAGGATGCCCTCGGCCAGCGTTCGGGCCCGCTCGAGCCAGACTATCTCCCCAGTAGCCTCAAATAGGGCCAGCAAACCCAAAGCGTAGTGGGCCTGGTCGCTCAGGTAGGCCTGGGGCTTGAGCAGGCCGTTGCGCCAGGCATGCCGCAAAAGCCCCTCGCGGTACATCGCTTGCCAGATGAACGCGGCGTTTTTTCGGGCGGCCTCGAGGTAGCCCGCCACCCCCAACCAGCGCCCCACCTCGGCCAAAGCCCGCAGGGCCAGGCCGTTCCAGTCGGCCAGCACCTTGTCGTCGGTAAGAGGAGGCGTGCGCTGGCGGCGGGCCTGGTATAGCCGCTGACGCAGGTGTTCTACCCGGGCCTGGTAGGCCTCTGGGTCTAGTCCCCACTGCTGCATCAGGAAGGCATCGCTCAGGCGACGTTCCAACACGTTGCTGCCCTCCCAGTTGCCTTCAGGCGTAACCCCAAATAGCTGGAGGGCCGCCTCAGCCTCCGAGCCCAATACCTGGCGTAGCTCGGCCTCCTGCCAGACGTAAAACTTCCCCTCCACCCCTTCGGCGTCGGCGTCCTGGGCCGACCAGAATCCCCCTTCCGGCCCTTGCATCTCCCGTAGCAGGTAGTCCAGGGTCTCGAGGGCGATGCGCCGGTAGCGCTGGGCTCTCTCCCCTTGGGCCAGCCGGCTGGCTCCGGCATAGACCCGGGCCAACTGAGCGTTGTCGTAGAGCATTTTTTCGAAGTGCGGCACCCGCCAAATACCGTCCACAGCGTAGCGGTGAAAGCCCCCACCCACCTGGTCGTAGATACCGCCCTCAGCCATGCGATCCAAGGTGCGCTCTAGGTGCTGCCAGGCCGCTTCCTGACCCAGCCAGGCCAGCGCCAAAAGATAGCCCAGGGCCGGGGCCTGGGGAAACTTGGGCGCCCCACCAAACCCGCCCCAGACCAGGTCAAACGCCCGGGAAAGCCCGGTCAAAGCGGCCTGATGCAGTTCCTCGGGTAAGGCCTCAGGGTGTGGCTCGAGCTGGCTTTGCAGGTAGGCCGTTAGCTGCTCGGCGTTTTCCAATACCTCCTTGGGCTGGTGCTGCCAGGCCTGGTGAATCCCCAGCAGCACTCGGCGAAAGCTGGGCAGGCCGTGGCGGTCCTCCGGGGGCCAGTAGGTTCCGCCATAAAAGGGCCGCAGGTCGGGCAGCAAAAACATGTTCATAGGCCAGCCCCCTGAGCCAGTCATGGCCTGCAAGGCGGCCATATAGACCTGATCCACGTCGGGCCGCTCTTCCCGATCCACCTTGATGGGCACGAAGTGGGCGTTGAGAAAGGCAGCTACCTCGGGGTCTTGGAAGCTCTCCCGTTCCATCACGTGGCACCAGTGGCAGGTGGCATACCCCACCGAGAGAAAAATGGGCTTGTTCTCGGCCCTGGCCTTAGCAAAGGCCTCCTCGCCCCAGGGGTACCAGTCCACCGGGTTGTGGGCGTGCTGCAACAGATAAGGGCTGCTCTCTTGGGCTAGGCGGTTGGGCATGCTTAGAGCCTAGCGGCCCTAAGGGCCGGCAAAAGTAAGGAAAGGCGGCCTGGGGTTTGCTAAACTAAAACACCGTGAGCGACAGTGCCACCAAAACCCGTACCCAGGCGGCCACCCGCACCCCGCCCATGTACAAGGTGCTGCTGCTCAACGACGACTACACCCCCATGGATTTCGTGGTGGACATCCTGGTGCGCTACTTCAAAAAGAGCGAGCTCGAGGCCACCCGCATCATGCTTCAGGTGCACCACGCCGGGGTGGGGGTGGCCGGGGTCTACCCTTTCGAGATTGCCGAAACCAAGGTCAACCAGGTCATGCAGGCCGCAAGCGCCCAGGGCTACCCCCTGCAATGCACCCTCGAGCCCGAGTAAGGGCTGATTCTGGCTTCGCAGTATCCAAGGTGCCAGGCGTACAAACCGCCGCTATAGCGGGGGGTAGCCTGGGGCCATGTTGCTCCATCCACAAACCCAGCGCGGGTACCGGCTGGCCTACCTCCTGGCCCTCCTGACCATCGCCTACAATCTGCTCGAGGGCCTGGTCTCGGTAGGCTTTGGCCTGGCCGACGAGTCGCTCACCCTGTTCGGTTTTGGCCTGGACAGCTTCATCGAGATGATCTCCGGCTTGGGAATTCTAGCCATGGTGCTACGCATCGGGCGGCACCCGGAAAGCCCCACCGGGCAGTTTGAAAAAACCGCCTTGCAGATCACCGGCACCGGCTTTTATGCCCTGGTGGGCATTCTCACCGCCACGGGCCTTTACAACCTGCTCACCCAGCACAAGCCCCAGACCACCGTGGCTGGGGTGGTCATCGCGGTTATCTCCCTTTCGTTTATGTGGGCCCTCATCCACTACAAAACCAAAGTCGGGCGGGCCTTGGGCTCAGAGGCCATCCTGGCCGATGCCCAGTGTGCTCGGGTCTGCATGTACATGTCGGGCTTGCTGCTGGCCTCGAGCCTCCTCTACAGCGTAAGCGGCATCTGGTTCGTGGACAGCCTGGGAGCCTTGGGGCTAGCCTACCTCTCCTTCAACGAAGGGCGCGAAGCCTTCGCCAAGGCCCGCGGCGCCACCTGCGGCTGCCACACCGGCCCCACCGCCTAGGGGCACAATCCGCCCTTTTCGTCCTGCTACACTCGAGGTAGGTGTATGGAAACCCCGCTGACCCCTAGCCTGGAACAGTCCATCCGCCGCGCTTTGGCCATCGCCCTCGAGCGTGGCCACGAGTACGCGGGGCTGGAGCATCTGCTCTTGGCTTTGCTCGACGACCCGGACGCCTCGAGGGTGCTCCAGGCCAACCGCATAGACCTACAGGTGCTGCGCCTGATGCTAGAGGAGTCGCTCCGGCAGTTCGAGTCGGTGGCCGGGGCCGAGCCGGTGCCCACTACCGCCTTCCAGCGGGTCATCCAGCGGGCGGTGCTGCAGATGCGCTCGGCCGGGCGCGACCAGGCCAACGGGGCCAATGTGCTGGTGGCCCTGATGGACGAGCGTCAGTCGGCAGCTTATGCCCTGTTGGAACAGATGGGGCTAAGCCGGCTGGATCTGACCCGGGCCATCGCCCGGGGAGCCCTGCCCCGGGGAACAGCCCCATCCAGCTCGCCCGTCCCCACAGGCGAGGAAGGCAGCGCGGTGGCCGCCAACCCCCTCGAGGCCTACTGCACCAACCTGAGCGCCCTGGCCCGGCAGGGCCGGCTCGACCCCCTGATCGGGCGGGAGGCCGAACTCAAGCGCATGCTCACGGTGCTCTCGCGCCGGCAGAAAAACAACCCCCTTCTGGTGGGCGACCCTGGGGTGGGCAAGACCGCCCTAGTAGAGGGGCTAGCCCAGCGCCTACTGGAGGCCGGCCCTAGCCTGCCCGAGCGGCTTTCGGGGGCCGAGGTCTTCGCCCTGGACATGGGGGCTCTGCTGGCCGGCACGCGCTACCGGGGCGACTTCGAGGAGCGGCTCAAAGCGGTGGTGAAGGCCCTGGAAGAGCACCCCAAGGCCATTCTGTTCATCGATGAGATTCACACCATCGTGGGGGCTGGGGCCACCACCGGCTCGGTGGTGGACGCCTCCAACCTGCTCAAGCCGGCCCTGACCGGGCGGCTGCGCTGCATTGGGGCCACCACCTTTGCCGAGTACAAGCACTTTGAAAAAGACCGGGCCATCGCCCGCCGCTTCCAGAAAATCGATGTGCCCGAGCCTTCTTTAGAGGAGGCGGTACGGATTCTAGAAGGGTTGAAGCCCCGCCTCGAGGCCCACCACGGCCTACACTACACCCATTCGGCCCTGAAGCGCGCGGTGGCCTTAGCCGCCCGCCACCTGACCGACCGGCGCCTGCCCGACTCGGCCTTAGATGTGCTGGACGAGGCTGGGGCCGCCCAGACCCTGCTGCCCCCAGCCCAGCGCAAGCGCCGCATTGGGGTGGCCGAAATCGAGGCCACTGTAGCCTACCTGGCCCGCATCCCGGCCCAAAACCTTTCCAAGGACGACCAGGCTGTGCTGGCCCATCTGGAAACAGGGCTGAAGAAGGCTGTCTTCGGGCAGGATCAGGCGGTAGAGGAGGTGGCCAGCGCCATCAAGCTGGCCCGGGCTGGGCTGCGCGACCCGCACAAACCCATCGGAGCCTATCTCTTCGCTGGCCCCACCGGGGTGGGCAAGACCGAGCTGGCCCGCCAGCTTGCGGCCTTGCTGGGGGTACCTTTGCTGCGCTTCGACATGTCGGAGTACATGGAGAAGCACTCGGTCTCGAGGCTCATCGGGGCCCCTCCCGGCTATGTGGGCTTCGACCAGGGGGGCTTACTGACCGATGCGGTGCTGCAAAACCCGCACTGCGTGCTCCTGCTGGACGAGATTGAGAAAGCCCACCCCGACCTCTACGCCATCCTGCTACAAGTGATGGACTATGGCCGGCTCACCGACCACAACGGCAAGAGCGTGGACTTCCGCTCGGTGGTGCTGATTATGACCACCAACGCTGGGGCCGCCGAGGCCAGCGAACGGCGGGTGGGCTTCCTGGGCGGTACCCGGGTTGAGGCCAGCGAGGAGGCCCTGCGCCGCACCTTCACCCCGGAGTTCCGCAACCGGTTGGACGCCATCGTGCACTTCAACCCCCTCTCCCCCGTCGTGATGCGGCAGATTGTGGGTAAGTTCCTGCGCCAGCTGGAAGCCCAGCTCAAAGAGCGCCGGGTGGCCCTGGAGGTCAGCCCCGAGGCCCTGGACTGGCTGGCCGAAAAGGGCTACGACCCCCTGATGGGGGCCCGCCCCCTGGCCCGGCTCATCCAGGAAGCGGTCAAGAAGCCCCTGGCCGACCTGCTGCTCTTCGGCTGCCTGAGAAACGGAGGGCGGCTGCGGGTGGTGCGGCAGGGGGAGGGGCTGGCCCTCGAGGCCTATCCCCAAAGGGGATAAATGGCTGGGCCTTTAGGATGTAAGGGTGTGGCTTCGGCTCAAGCGACTCTATAAAGCCTTCTCACCCACCCAGGCCCAGCCCGACGACGCCTGGGCTCTGGCTGAACTGAGCCTCGAGGAGGCCCACCTGTACAAGGCCATGGACCCGCGCGACCGCGAGCACGCCGTCCAAGTGGCCAAGCGGCTGCTAAAGCGCTACCCCGAGGCCCCTGGTTTTGCCGTGCGGGCCGCTTTGCTTCACGACTGCGGTAAAGCCCTGCGGCCTTACCACCCCCTCGAGCGCATCCTAAGTGGGCTCTTCGACCTCGAGGTGCCCATCGAGCCTCTCTACAAAGGCTGGCTGGGGGCCTGGCAGATCCGCCGCTACCATCCCGAGTACGGGGCCATGCGCATTCTCGACCCCCAGGTGGCCCAGATCGTGCGGGAGCACCACCGGCCCGAAAGCCTGTGGGCCAAGCGGCTGCACGAGGTGGACCAAGAGTTCTAGAACCGCTCGCTCACGCTTTTCATCTGCAAGAAGTTAAGTAGGTAGTCGGGCCCCCCGGCCTTAGTATCGGTGCCGGAAAGGTTGAAACCGCCGAAGGGTTGCACCCCCACCAGTGCCCCGGTGATCTTGCGGTTGAAGTAGAGGTTGCCCACATGGAACTCGCGCCTGGCCCGCTCGAGGCGCTCGCGCTTACGGGAGAAAACCCCTCCGGTAAGGCCATAGCGCGTATCGTTGGCCACCTCTAAAGCGGCGTCAAAGTCCGGAACCCGGATCACCGAGAGCACCGGGCCGAAAATCTCCTCCTGGGCGATGCGGGCATGAGGCGCAACCCCTTCGAAAATGGTGGGGGCTACAAAGTAGCCGCCGCCCTCAAGCTTGCGCCCGCCCAGGGCGAGCCGGGCCTCCTGCTGCCCCAGCTCGATGTAGGAAAGGACAGTCTGCTCCTGCTGGGCGCTGGCCAGAGGCCCTAGGTCGGGGTTCTCCTCGGCAGGGCCCACAATCAGGCCCTCGGTGCGGTGCAAGACCTGCTCCATCAGAAGGTCGTAGGCCTTGTCCACCACGATGAGCCTCGAGGCCGCCGAGCACTTCTGCCCTTGGAAGCCAAAGGCGCTCTGCACCGTGGCCTGGGCGGCTGCGGCCAGGTCGGCGGTCTCGTCCACAATCAAGGCGTCCTTGCCCCCGAGTTCGAGGAAGACCCGTTTAATCCAAACCTGCCCCGGCGAGAGCCGGGCCGCCGCCTCGTTGATCTTCAGGCCCACCTCGAGGGAGCCGGTGAAGTTGATAAAGCGGGTGCGGGGGTGCTGCACCAGGTAGGCCCCCACCTCGCTGCCCACCCCTGGCAGGAAGTTGGCCACCCCTGGGGGCAGACCCGCTTCCTCCAGTATCTCAAAGAGCTTGGCCGCCACCACCACGGTATCCTCGGCGGGCTTAGCCACTACGCAGTTGCCCACCGCAATGGGGGCCAGGGTCATACCCGTGAGAATGGCCAGGGGGAAGTTCCAAGGGGCAATCACCACCCCCACCCCCAGGGGAATGTAAAAGGCCTCGTTATCCTCACCAGGGTAGGGTACTACCGGGGCCCCATCCTTGTACTTGAGGGCCGAAAGGGCGTAGTAGCGGGTGAAATCAATGGCCTCGGCCACGTCGGCGGCAGCCTCCATCCAGTTTTTGCCGATCTCGTAGACCAGCCAGGCCTCGAGTTCGCGCTGGCGCCGCTTCATGATCTGGGCTGCTTTAAGCAAAACCCGGCTGCGGTGCTCCTGGGGCCAGTCCCGCCAGGTTTTGAAAGCCCGCCAGGCCGCATCCAAAGCGGCGTCAGCCTCGGCAATTCCGGCCCTGGCGCTGCGGCCCACCACCTCGGCAGGGTTAGAGGGGTTGGTCGAGGTAATGGCCTCCGCGGTATCTACCCTCTCCCCTCCGATGATGAGGGGGTAGTGACGGCCAAACTGGGCCCGCACCTCGGCCAAAGCCTGCCGCATAGCCTCAAAGGCTTCTTTGCTCTGGAAGGTTTCAATGGGTTCGGGACGGTAGGGTTCGGTGGTCATATAACTCCTTTCTTGGCTCGGTTTACAAAAAGCCCAACCTGCTCTTTAGGCACGCAACCGTTCAATAGTTCTGACCAAGGCGTCATCGGTATCGTAAGCCAACGTGGCTTTGGCCAGCAAACCCTTCACCCCACAGCAACTCAAAAAAGGCATGTCTACCCCCGGATAAGGCTGCGCAGCACAAACAGCAGGTTTTCTGGCCGCTCGGCGATGCGGCGGGAAAAGTAGGGGTACCAGTCAGTGCCATAGGGTACATAAGCCCGCACGGTGTAGCCCTCGGCAGCCAGTTTTTTCTGCTCTTCCCGGCGCACCCCATAGAGCATCTGGAACTCGAAGCGGTCACGCCCAATGGCCCGCTCTGCCGTCCAACGCTTCATCTCTTCGATGAGGGCAGGGTCGTGGGTGGCGATGGCGGTGTACAGGCCGCCCTCGAGGGCCTTTTTGCACAACAGCAGGTACTGGGCATCGATGAGGCGCCGCTCCTGAAAGGCCACCTGGGGCGGCTCGCGGTAGGCCCCCTTCACAATACGCACCGGGGTTTTGAGCGGCAACAAACGCTCTAGGTCCTGCTCGCTACGTTTGAGATAGCTTTGCAGCACTACCCCAGTATGGGTAAAACCCGCCTGGCGAAGCCGCTGGTAGACCTCTAGGGTGGCCTCTATCCGGGGGCTATCCTCCATGTCGATGCGCACAAAGCAGTCCACCTTTTGCGCCTCGGTCAGAATCTCCGTCATCAAAGAAAACGCTAGGTCTGGGGAAAGGTCCAGGCCTAGCTGGGTCAGCTTGAGCGAGACGTAGCGTGGGTAAGGTCGGCTGCCTAAAGCTTGAATAAGGCGCACAATTTCTTCCTTGAAGCGGCGGGCCGCCTCCTCTGAGGTCACCATCTCGCCTAAGAGGTCCAGAATGGCGTGCACCCGGTGGCGCTCGAGGGCCTCGAGCGCCTGCAAGGCTTCCTCCAGGGTATCGCCCGCAACGAAGCGGCGGGCTAAGCTTTGCCCTCGGCTTTGCACCAGGTGACGCACCTGGGGATTCTGGGCCACCGCCAGCACAAACGAACGGTAGGTGTGGTTCAGGTCCATGCTTGCTCCTTCAGGCTTTGCAGCACCAGGTCGCGGAAATAGCCCACATGGGCCCGGGCCGCCTGGGCGGCTTTCTCCGGGCTACAGGCTTTGAGGGCCTCTAAGATGGCCTGGTGCTGCTCGCGGGTCTGGGGGTGCTGGGAAAGGGTGCGCTGGATTGAGCGAACCAAGGTTAGGCTCGAGCGCAAATCGGCGTAGATGCGGGCCAGGGTCTTGTTGTGGGCTGCCGCCACCAAAGCGGTGTGGAAGTCGAAGTCGGTCTGCATCTGCCGGGTGTAGTCCTCCGCCGGCAGGCTATCCAGGGTACGCAAGAGCGCTTCTAAGGTGTCCAGCTCCTCGAGGGTGGCGTTTTGCGCGGCCAAAAACGCTGCTTCCCCCTCTAGCATGGCCCGCACATCGTAGACCTCCCGCACCTCCTCTGGCGAAAGAATCCGCACCCTGGCCCCCCGGCCCGGCAGAAGCTCCACCAGCCCCTCCTGCGACAATCGTTGCAAGGCCTCCCGCACGGGAGTACGGCTGATGCCCAGCTCCTGGGCTAGGCTCAGCTCAAAGATGCGCGTACCCGGGGGGAGCACCCCCGCCAGGATGGAACCCCGCAGGTGGGCATAGGCCGCCTCCCGTACCGAGTGGGGTCGCTGGAAATCGGCCATATGTATACAGTATACAAAAAAGTGGGGTTAACAATAGAGGGGCGGCCCCTGCCGCCCCCCACCATACGTATGCACTAGACCAGCCGGCGCAGCTCCTCTACCTTATCGGTCTTCTCCCAGGGAAAGCCCTCCCGCCCAAAGTGGCCGTAGGCCGAGGTGGCGGTGTAGATGGGGCGCTGTAGCTTAAGGTTTTCAATGATGGCCTTGGGGCGGGCATCAAAGACCTTCTGCACCACCTCGGTCAGCCGCTCGTCGGGAACAGTACCGGTGCCGTAAGTCTCGACGCGCATCCCCACTGGGCGGGCCTTGCCGATGGCATAGGCCAGCTCCACCAAAGCCCTCCTAGCCAGCCCCGCGGCCACGATATTCTTAGCGATATAGCGAGCGTAGTAGGCCGCTGAGCGATCGACCTTGGTAGGGTCTTTACCGCTGAAGGCGCCGCCCCCATGGGGTACCGCCCCACCATAGGTATCCACAATGATCTTGCGCCCGGTGAGGCCAGTATCGCCGTGGGGACCGCCAATTACGAACTTGCCCGAGGGGTTGACTAGGTAGAGGGTCTCCTTGCTCAGGTACGCCTCCGGGATGGCCCGCTGGATAACCTTGGTGCGGATGTCGTGTTCGATCTGGTCGGGCTCGACATCCTCGGAGTGCTGGGTGGAGACCAAAGCGGTACCCACGTAGAGGGGCTTCTGACCCTCGTAGACCACCGTCACCTGGGCTTTTCCGTCGGGGCGCAGGTAGGGGATCTCCCCGGTCTTGCGGGCCTCGGCCAGGCGGCGGGTCAGGCGGTGGGCTAAGGAGATCGGCAGGGGCATCAGCTCAGGGGTCTCGTCGGTGGCGTAGCCGAACATCAGGCCCTGGTCGCCAGCGCCCAGCACATCGAAGGGGTCGCTCGAGCCCAGCACCCGGCACTCCCAAGACTGGTTGACCCCTCCGGCAATGTCCGGCGACTGCTCGTCTATAGCCGTAAGCACCGCGCAAGTGTCGCCATCGAAGCCATATTTGGCCCGGGTATAGCCCACCTCGAGTACGGTCTGGCGCACGATGCGGGGAATGTCCACGTAGCTTTCGGTGCTAATCTCCCCGGCTACCATCACCAGCCCCGTGGTGACCAGGGTCTCGCAGGCCACCCGGGCGGCAGGGTCCTTAGCCAGAATGGCATCCAGCACCGCATCGGAGATGCGGTCGGCCAGCTTGTCGGGGTGCCCCTCGGTTACCGATTCCGAAGTTACCAGTCGTCGCAACTTGCTCCTCCTATGCCGCGCAGCAAAGCCGCGTCAACCGACAAAGTATAGCACCCCGCAGGGGGTTTACCACCTACCATAGCGAAGTCGCGGTGGGAACCCTGGCAGGGTTCCCCAAGATGGCCTAGCCTGTGCCTTCTTGCGAGGGAACCCGTTCGACGAGGGCAACGAAGGCCTCTACCAAGCCAGCATCCAGGGTACACCCGGCCTGCCGACGCAGCTCGCGTAGGGCTTCTTCCTGGCTCCAGGCGGCTTTGTAAGGGCGCGAGTGCAGCAACGCATCGTAGACATCCACCACGGCAAAGAGTCGGGCCTCGAGGGGAATCTCCTCCTGCCGCAAGCCGAAGGGATAGCCCGAGCCATCGATGCGCTCGTGGTGGTAGCGCACGATATTGCGCGCCGTCTGGGATAAAAAACCCAGGTTTTCCAGCATGCCGAAACCAATATCGCAGTGGCTCTGCATGATGCGCCACTCGGCATCGGTGAGGGTACCTGGCTTGAGCAGGATGGCATCGGGAATGGCCAGCTTGCCTAAGTCGTGCAGATAAGCCCCTAAGCGCAGCCCCTCCAGGTCGGCAAAACCGATGCGCCTTCCCAGGGCCTCGGTCAGGGCCACCACCCGGTCGGTATGCCCCTTGGTCTCGAGGTCGCGCAGCTCCAGCCCCAGGCCCAAAGCCCGTAGGGCATCCTCGCGGGTACGGGCGATTTCCTCCAGGTGCAGCCCCCGCTCCCAGGCCCGCTCCAGCCGCCGCGCCACCGCCTCGATCAGGGCCAGGTTTTCCTGCGAAAGCCCCACCTCTTGCTGAAGACTAACCAGCACCAGCGCCCCATAGGGCTGGTTCCTCACCCGCAATGGGGTCACCACCAGTGTCCGCAACCCTTGCTCCTTGAGTGCGCCAAAGCCCATCTCCCAGGCCTGGTAGTCCGGCAAAAACTGGGTCTGACCCGTCTTCAAAGCCCGGCCTAAAAGGCTATCCTCCCTTCCCAGGTAGACTGGCAGGATGTGAAAGTGCTCGACCAGCTCATCTAGGGTGTTCAATTCGGGCCGCCCATGCCATACCTGAAGCTGGGCCTGGCCGCGCTGAGGATCCTCCATCGCCGGCTGGAAGCGGTACACTCCCCCGGCGTGCAACCCGCTGAGCCCCAACAGGGCCACCAGGGCCCGTTGGGCCATCGGCTGAGGGTCGTCGAGCAGTTCTAGGTCGCTAGACATCTGCACCAGGGCCTGGTAGTTGTTGGCCTGCCGGTAAGCCTGCTCGAGGGCCTGCAAGCGGGAAAGCAGCACCCCCGCCACCCGGGCTAAGGCTTCTAGGGCGTAGCGGTCTTGGGGCCGCAATACCCCCCCCGTCCCGGCGGTGTCCACCGAGAGCACCCCCGCGACCCGCCCCTCGGGGTCGCCCAGCGGCACTCCCAGGTAGGCTGCCCTGGTTCGCCGACCGGACAGGAAGACCGCGCCGCTCTCGGCAGAAGCGTCGGGTAGGTATAGCGGGCTGCGCTCTTCCAGCACCCGCCAGGCCAGCCCCTGGCCGCGTGGATGCCGGGTACCAGCGGCTCGCTCGGCGGCATAGCCTGCAGCCGCCACCACCTCGAGCACATCCTCCTGAGGGCGATACAGCGAAACCAGGCTGCTCGAGGCCCCAGTCTGGGCCAAAGCCTCCCGCACCACGCGTTGCAAAAGCTCCCCGGTGCTCTGAGCTTCGGTTAGGCGCTGGCTGATCTGGGCCAGGGTCTGTAGGTGGGCCAGCTCCCGCTCCTGGGCCGCCTGGGCCTCCAAGCGGGCCAGCACCTGCCCCACCCCCCGGCCAAAGGCCTCCAACACGGCCTTATCCTCGGGGTCGAAAGGGGTTTCTCCGTAGGCAACCACCACCCCAGCCCCCTGATTGTGTGCGTCGAGGATAGGCACAAAGGCGGCAAAACGACCCAGGCCCTCGCGGGGACGGTAAAGGCGCGGATGATCCAAAGGGGCAATCTGTACCCGCCCTTCCTCCAGGGCCCGCCAGGAAACGCCTTCCCCACGGGGAACCCGCTGGCCTAAAGGCTCGTCCCAGTTTACGGAGGCGCAGACCTCGAGCTCATCCTCCGCCCGCCGCAAGGCCACCGCCCGCTGCCGCCCCACGATTTCCAGAATCAGGTGGGGCAAAGCCTGCCACAATAGGTCGGCCCGGCGAAAGGTAGAAAGCACCGCCAGCACCCGCGCCAAACGCTCTTCGCGCTCAAGGCGGGCCTGGGTGTTTTCCCGCTCCTTGACGGCCAAAAGAACCATCCCCAGACTTTTGCTCAGCTCCTGGGCCAGCGGCAGGGCCTCGGGAGGGTAGGGGGTGGGCTCGAGGCGGTCCAGACAAAGCCAGGCCTCCACCTGGTTGCCCAGAGGAAAGGGCAGGCTCAAGGTCCAGAAGATGGGATGCAGACTTTGCCGATCCTTGGCCGACAGGCCGCTGCGCTCTGGCCGAACCCGGTTGATGAGGGGCTGGGCTTGCAAGGCTTCCTGCAAGCTGCCCCCGTACCAGCGCAGCTCATCTTCCAGGCTGAGGGGATAGCTGGGCAGGGGAATATTATGGCCCCGCATGGCCACGAAGCGGTACACCTCCCCCTCGCGCACCAAGGCCGAGCCAGCCTGAGCGCCAGGAATCAAGCGCAAGGCCCCCTCGAGCGCCGCCCTCAATAGGGAAGGAAGGTCTGGGCTAACGACCAGTTCGCGCAAAAGGGCCAGCAGGCCTTGGTAAGAAGCGCTCATCACTGCCTAAAGGTTAGGGCCTGGCAAGGCTTTGGGAAGTACTTCTATCACAACTATAAACCCAAGCCCCGGCTAAAACCATGCTAAAACCATTAAGGATAGAAGGAAGCCTACCTTCCGCCTAAGCCTTTTTGGCCCCGCTAGGGCCGCGGTGGCAAGGTTTGTTCCAACATGTACTGCCACTCCGCTTCAAAACTGCGTTGCCAAGGGAATTGCAGGCCCAACAGCCGCAGCCTGCCTTGGCCCAAGTATGGAGTGGGTTCAGATTGTAAGCGCTCCAGAACATAGCGGGCGGCTTCCTCGGTCAGCGGCTCGGGGAAACGGGCCCGCACCCAGGGACGCCCCACCTCTCCCCAGAGGTACCCGAGGTAGGCCTGGGCCAAGGCACGGGTACGCCAGGCTTCGCAGACCACAGCGGCATTGCCCGCTCGTTGGCAAGCCGGGGCCGAGAACAGCCCCCCCTGGGCCAGGGCAGCACCTAGGTTGTTGCCCGGAGTGCCCCAGGCCGCGTAGGCCGCCAGGTCGCGGTAGAGGTCCAGCGCTACCAGATACTGTAGTAAAGGGGGATCACCCCGGTTGACCCGGGCAATATCGGCCAGGGCCACCGGAGCCTGGCGCAGGCCGCGCAGCACGCTCAGCACCCCCTGGCGGGGATTACCACCGGTATAGACCACCAACACCAGGTCGGGCCGCTCCTCCACCCCCACCGCTTTTGCCGAGGCCAGCAAGCGATCCACGGTTTCCCTCAGGGGAATCCCCTCGTAGCGGGTCACCTGCCCAGCCACCTGGGGTTGGTCGTAGAGCACCCGCACCCGTAGCCCAGGGTTCAACGCCCGTAACAACAGCACCTGCCCGGCCTCGTCGGCCCCAGGCCGGGTGGGCAGGGGCAGGGTAGCCGCCTCGGCTACCGCCGGTGAGCCCGGTAGGGCATCGTCCCAGGGGGCTTCCACGTAGGCGAAACCCTCGCCCAGGCTTCGCAGCAAGGCCAGGTTGCGCTGGCGGTGGGTGGCGTCGGGATGCCGGGGGATAACCCCAAAGGCCAGCACCTGCCCACCGCTGTAGGCTTGCCAATAACGCAAGGCCTCCAGGCGGCTTAAGGCTTCCTCCAAAGGCAGCGCTGCGGTACGGCTTTGCACCAACCCGCCATAGACCAAAGCGTCCAGGCTGGCTACCAAAGTGGGCCCCCTTTGGGCCAGCAGCCAGCTCGAGAGGGCCTGGGGATCAACCCCAGCGCGCCCCTGGTAGAGCCCTCGAGGGGGACAGTGCACCAGCCCCCAGGTACAGGGCGACCAGTTGGGGGGCCGGTCATCGAGGGGAATATACAAAAGCCCCTGGGGATAGCCCCACGCCAACGAGGCCATGCATAGCCACCCCAGCACAAACCCGCGCATCCCGCCATGCATCTTAGCCCCTCTCGATTAAGGCAGATGATTTCCCAGCACAACCCAGCTATACTCGGTTCGGGTTGCAGGCTCAACCCAGCCCCCCCCACAAGCCTGCCTCGCTGCTAACCCCTGGCCCATCCAGAAAGCGAATAGACTAAGGGGAACCTTATGGAATTAGAGCGCCAAGCCCAGTTGGAAGCCGAGGCGCTGTCGCGCCGGGTGCTGGTGCACGATTTTCTGCGCCGCCTGCGCGGCCAGCCCAACGACCTACTGCCCTATAGCGCTGTAACCAGGCTGCGGCCTAAAGGGGAGTCCTATAAAGGGCTGCAAACCATTGAGGTGGACAAAATCATCGGCTCGGTGGATCGCTACAGCGACTTCGACGCCGGCTTCATGCCCAAAGAGCCCTATACCCTAGACCGCTGGACCCGCTTGCGCCAGGCCCAGCTCGAGGGCACCGAGTTTCCCCCCATCGAGGTATACAAGGTGGGCGAGGTCTACTTCGTCAAAGACGGCAACCACCGCACCGCCTTGGCCAAGGCCCTGGGCCAGCGCTTCATTGACGCCTATGTCATCGAGCTGGATGTCCCGGTGGAGCTTGAGCCGCACGACACCCTAAAGGATGTGATCCTAAAGGGGGAGTACGCCCAGTTCCTCGAGCAAAGCAAGCTACCCCAGCTACGCCCCAACCACGAGCCTATCCTGTTTAGCAAACCGGGCCGTTACGACGTCCTGCTCGACCATATTCGCACCCACCAGTACTTCATGGGCCTCGAGCAAAAACGCTCTGTTAGCTGGGAAGAGGCCGTGGCCGACTGGTATGACCAGCTCTACCAACCCACCGTGCAGGAGATTCGCCAAAGCGGCATTCTGCGGCACTTCCCCGGCCGAACCGAGGCCGACCTGTACCTGTGGATCTCCGACCACCGCTACTACCTCTCCCAGGCCATCGGGCACGACGTAGGCCCCAAAGAGGCCACGCGATCCGCCGAACAAAGGGCCCGCAAGGGGCCCTTGAGTAGGTTTGTGCAGTGGCTTATGGGGTTTTTCACTAGAAAACCGCCCCGCCAAGCCGAAGCAGGCTAGGCAGTAGCCGTTTCTGGAGCGGCCACAGCTTCCACCTCGATATTGAAACGAACCTCCTCCCCTACCAAAAGCGCCCCAAACTCCAGCACCTGGTTCCAGGTCAGGCCCCAGTCCTTGCGGTTAATCACCCCGCTGGCGCTGGCCCCAGTGCGGATCAGACCCCAGGGGTCTTTGATGGGCTGGTTCAGTTCGGCCTCGAGCACCGCCGGCTTAGTTACTCCACGGATGGTCAGGTCGCCCTGAATCCGGTAGCGGTTGCCCCCCAAAGGCTCAATCTGGGTGCTTACAAAGTGAATCTCGGGGTATTTTTCCACATCCAGGAAGTCGGAAGAGCGCAAGTGGGCATCGCGCTGGGCCTCGCCGGTCTCGATGCTGGCCGCATCTATGACCGCTTCGATTCGGCTGGGCACCCCCTGGGCGTCGGCCTCCACGGTGCCAGAGATTTTCTTGAACTGGCCTCGAGCATTGAAAAGCCCCATGTGCTTAACCACAAAGGCCACACTGGTATGGCTGCTGTCCAGGTTCCACTTCATTCGCTTTCCTCCTTGATGCCGGGATAAGTATTTCATTCCGGCAAGCGCATCATAAAGAATAGCGATATAATATGTCAATCGTTTGGGCAAAGAAAGCAAAATTGTGCTAACCTGGAAACGGTATGGCCAAAAGCGCCCACCCTCCCGAGGTTGACCACAGCTTCTGCCCGGTCTACGAGGCGATCAATGTGTTGCAGGAAAAGTGGACCCTGCACATCATTCGCGCCTTGCTGGATGGTCCCAAGGGGTTCAACGAGCTGGCCCGGGCGGTAGGCGGCTGCAATCCCGCCACCCTGGCCCAACGGGTGGAAAAGCTCGAGCTTTTGGGCATCATTTCCAAGACCGTGCATTCCACCATGCCCCCCCGTACCAGCTACGCCCTCACCGAGGCTGGCCAGGCCCTGCAGGGGGTCATCGAGGCCATTGACCGTTGGAGCCGGCAGTATCTGCCCGCTCCCAGGGCAACATAAAGCGGATTTCTGGAACGATTTCCAAAACAACCATATGGTTGCTTTGTAGTGGGGGTATACCTAGCCCAAAGCGGGGCTGGCTATGCTTCGGATATGACCAGCTCCAGCGAAAAGCCCCTCGAGGTTCTGCTCGAGTTGTTGGGCCAGAGTGGGGTCTACGCCATCCTGTGTGCCTTGCAAGAGGGCCCTCTGCGCTTTGGGGCTCTGCAGCAGGCCACGGCGCTTCCCCCCCGAACCCTCTCGCTGCGGCTCAAAGAGCTCGAGGAATTCGGTCTGATCAAGCGAACCGAGTACAAGGAAGTGCCTCCTCGGGTAGACTACGCCCTAACCCCCCGGGGCCGGGCCCTGCAGCCCGCCTTGCAAGCCCTGGCCGATTGGGAAGCCCGGCTTCACTAGAGCAAAACCAGCCGCCAAAGCGGCTGGTTTGCTAACTTTTAGGCTGCTTAGAAGTCCATGTCGCCGCCGCTGCTGGCGGGGGCCGCAGGGGCCTTCTTCTCCTCGGGCTTCTCGGCCACCACAGCCTCGGTCATGAGGATCAGCGAGCCGATGGAAGCCGCGTTCTGCAGGGCGGTACGGGTGACCTTGGCGGGGTCGACGATGCCGTACTCCATCATGTCGCCGTACTCACCGGTGGCCGCGTTGAAGCCGTAGTTCTTCTCCTTCTTGTTCAAGATGTTGTTGACCACCACGCTGCCCTCGTAGCCAGCGTTGGCCGCAATCTGACGGGCCGGCTCCTCCAGGGCCCGCAGCACGATCTTGGCCCCGGTGGCCTCATCACCTTCCAGCTCCTTGATGAGGTTCTTGATGGCCGGCACAGCGCGCAGCAGGGCCACCCCACCCCCAGGCACGATGCCTTCTTCTACCGCAGCGCGGGCGGTGGAGAGGGCGTCCTCGTAGCGGTGCTTCTTCTCCTTGAGCTCGGTCTCGGTCGCGGCACCCACCCGGATCACCGCCACCCCACCGGCCAGCTTGGCCAGGCGCTCTTGCAGCTTCTCCTTAGCGTACTCGCTATCGGTGGTCTCGAGCTCCTTCTTGATGCCGTTGATCCGGGCCTCAATGTCTTCCTTCTTGCCCTTACCGCCCACCACGGTGGTCTCGTCCTTGGTGATGCGCACCCGCTCAGCACGGCCCAGCATGGAGAGGGTGGCGTTTTCCAGCTTGAAGCCCAGCTCCTCGCTGATCACGGTGCCACCGGTGATGGCTGCCAGATCCTTGAGCATCTCCTTGCGACGGTCGCCGAAGCCCGGGGCCTTGACCGCAGCGATGTTCAGAGTGCCGCGCAGGCGGTTGACTACCAGGGTGGCCAGGGCTTCACCCTCCACATCCTCGGCGATGATCAAGAGGGGCTTGCCGGTCTGGGCCACCTGCTCCAGCACAGGCAGAAGCTCGCGCACGTTGGAGATTTTCTTCTCAGTGATTAGGATGTAGGGCTCATCGAGCTGGGCCTCCATGGCATCGGGGTTGTTGACGAAGTAGGGGGAGATGTAACCCTTGTCGAACTGGTACCCCTCCACGAAGTTAAGCTCGGTCTCGAGGCTCTTGGACTCCTCGACGGTGATGACCCCTTCGCGGCCCACCTTCTCCATGGCATCGGCAATCAGGTTGCCGATCTCCTCATCGTTGTTGGCCGAGACGCTGGCCACCTCGAAGATAGCCTTGCGGTCGTTGACCGGCACCGCCAGTTCCTGGATGCTCTTGACCGCCACTTCCACGGCCTTCTCAATACCCCGCTTGAGGGCCAGAGGGTTGGCCCCGGCGGCCACGTTGCGCAGGCCCTCACGCACGATGGCCTGGCCCAGCACGGTGGCGGTGGTGGTGCCGTCGCCGGTGATGTCGTTGGTCTTGGAGGCGATCTCGATCATCAGCTTGGCGCCGATGTTCTCCAGGTGGTCTTCTAGCTCCACCTCTTTGGCCACGCTCACCCCGTCTTTGGTGATGGTGGGGCTACCGAACTTCTTCTCCAGCACCACGTTGCGCCCGCGGGGGCCCAGGGTCACCTTGACTGCGTTGGCCACAGCGTTCATGCCGCGCTCGAGGCTACGCCGAGCAGCTTCATCAAAAACCAGCATTTTTGCCATAGTTCAACTCCTTCGTGTTCTGAGAAACCAAGCTCTTACAGCACAGCCAGTAGATCGCGCTCGGAGAGGATAACGTACTCCTCGCCGTCGATCTCAATCTCGGTACCGCCGTACTTAGCGAACACCACGGTATCGCCCTCTTTGACCTCGAGGGGAACCTTGGTGCCATTGTCCAGAATCCGCCCGCTGCCCACGGCAATTACCTTGCCCTTCTGGGGCTTTTCCTTAGCGGTATCGGGCAGAACGATACCCCCCTTGGTCTTGGCTTCTTCCTCAATGCGCTTGACCACCACACGGTCGCCTAGGGGTCGGAGCACAGTTGCTGTAGCCATTTTCAATCCTCCTTGGGTAGCTTTGACAGTCTCGGGTTTAGAGTGTCAACCCGACTCTATATTATTCTGGCCTATCCAAGGGAATGTCAAGAGGGCTAGGATACAAGACCTAAGACACTTGAGTCTTTTAGTATCAAGAAGAGCATCCTCTCAAGGGGGAAGGACCCCTCCGCTGCCGCAATCGTGCATTGAGCCCTTGCGCCTTTTAGGCTTCGGGGGCAATGGTAAAGGTACCCAAAACTTAATCCGCCTTTGGGTAAAGGAGGTGAGCCATGGGCACTCAGATCTTGGTCGCTCGGATCGTCGGGGCGGCGCTGACCCTGGTAGGCTTAGTGGGCTTCTTTAGCGGCCCAAGCCTCTTAGGCTTCGGCATCAATAGCCTGCACAACGCGGTGCACCTGGCCAGCGGACTGATCGGCCTTTGGGCAAGCTACAGCGGCTGGTCGCGCAACTACAACCAGGTCTTTGGGATCATCTACCTGGCTGTGACCCTGCTGGGCCTACTCGCCCCCGGTTTCATGACCAGCCTACTCAACACCAACGCCGCCGACCACATCCTGCACCTGGTGCTTGGCCTAGTGCTGGCCTACGCGGGCTTCATGGTGCGTGAGCCTGCCAAGGCGTAAGTCACCGGATGTCCCAGCTCGAGGACCCTCGAGCTGGGATGGCTTTCGCTCCCCGAAAGCCCCTTGGAAAGCATCTAGCCAGCCCTGCGCTGGCGAAGCGCCTCGAACAACATCAAAGCCGCTGTCACCGCCACGTTAAGGCTATCGGCCTGGCCCTGCATGGGAATCCTGGCCTTCTGGCTGGCCTTGCCCAGCCACCACTCGTTCAGCCCGGTGTGCTCGGGCCCCAAAACAATGGCTACCGGCCCCTGCAGGTTCACCTCCCAGTAAAGGGTGTCGGCGTGAGGAGTGGTAGCGACCAGGGGGAGTTGGTGGTGGGCTAGCCAGTCTAGCACCTCCTGCTCCGAGGCGGCGAAAACCGGCAGGGAAAAGAGTGTTCCTGTGGAGTTGCGAATGACCTGCGGGCTGTAGAGGTCTATCCCCCCCGCCACCAGCACCGCATGGGCCCCGGCTGCGTCTGCCGAACGCAACAAAGCCCCCAGATTGCCCGGTTTTTCCAACCCCACCGCGACCAGCACCAAGGGGTTACGGGGGGGTACGAAATCCCGCAGGGAAGGTTTGGGTATTCTGGCCACCGCCACGACCCCCGCCGGATTCTCACGGCTGCTGAGCTTTTTGAGTACCGGCTCGGAAACCTCGACGATCTGCAGGCGCTCGAGTCTACCCAGTTTCACCACCACTCGTGCTTCGTCTGGATCAAGGTGTTCGCTGCAGAAAGCCTCCATGATCTCGAGGCCCGCCGCCAGGGCGCGCTCAATTTCCCGTGCCCCCTCAATCAAAAACCGCCCCGCCTGCTCCCGGCCCTTGCGCTCCTTGAGGCTGGCCGCCGCCTTGATGCGGGGGTTGGCCGTCGAGGTAATCTGCATGCCGCCATCTTATGCCAAGGCCGGCTGTAACGTTAGATTACGGTGTAATTTCTCGTTAATCCGGCATTCGGGGGTTTATGCTGTAAATACCCTACATGGGAAGCTCATTAGGAGGTTTTATGAGGCAAGCTAGGCTCGCACTTTTGGCAGGTCTAACCCTGGCCGTCGCCGCTTGCGGCAACGCAGTTCCCCAGGCCTCGAGCGAAGGGGTTTCCGCGCAAATCACCTACGGCGAACTCGACGGCGACCGGCACCCCTACGTGGGCTTGATGGTAGCCCAGGATGCCAACGGAAACCCCCTGTGGCGCTGTAGCGGAACCCTGATGTCCCCCACCCTTTTCCTAACCGCAGGCCACTGCACCGAGCCCCCCGCTGCCCGGGTTGAAATCTGGTTCGACGCCGACGTGGATGCGGGCCGGCCCGGCAACGGCTTCCCCTTCACCGGCCAGACCGGCGGTACACCCTACACCCACCCGCAGTACGACCCCAATGCCTTCTTCCTCTTCGACCTGGGGGTGGTGGTGCTCGACCGGCCTATGCATATGAGCCAGTATGGTGCTTTGCCTAAGCAGGATGTGCTAGACGACCTGGCCCGGCGGCGCGGCCTGAAGAACACCACCTTTACTGCGGTGGGGTATGGGCTACAAAGAATCAATCCGGTCTTTGTGGAAGCGGCACGGGTACGCATGCTGGCCACCCCACACCTGGTGCAGATTAATGTACCGGGCCTTACTGGCGACTACTCCATCCTGCTCTCCAACAACGCCAGCACCGGTGGCACCTGTTTTGGCGACTCGGGTGGGCCCAACTTCATTGGGAACTCGAATGTAGTGGGTGGGGTGACCTCGTTTGGCCTCAACGGCAACTGCGCAGGTACCGGTGGCGTCTACCGCCTGGACCGGAAGCACAACCTGGACTGGCTAGCCACCTTTGGCCTCTATCCCCAACCCTAAGCATCCCAACCAACCCACCGGCAGGGGCCTGCTGGTGGGCTTTTAGTGCGGCAGCAAAGGGCGCAGATAGGCCCTGGCCCAGGCATAGTCGAACGTGTAAACCGAACCGTTGGGGGTGGTGATCTCGAGCAGGTCTCCCCCTTCCTGCGCCACCCGCCGCAACAGCAGAAGACCGCTGGGATTGTAGAGTTCGGCCTGGGCTGCCCGGTAGGCCCCCTCAAGAACCCGCCCCTCGGAGGCCTCTACTGCCTCGTGCTCCCAGGCCGAGGCCTGGGGGGCCAGCCACTCCCCCTCCTCCAGGTGGCCTAGGGCCTCGGCCAGCTCCAAAGCGGAAAGCCACAGGATCTCCTCTGCGGTGCCATCGGACAGGACCAGCTTGAGGTTGTCGAAGTTGTTATCCTCTTCCAAGTGGGCCCAGAGCCCTTCGGGGGGTTTCATGGTTTTAGCTTAGGCCATCAGGACAAGGCAAACGTCCCTAACCCACACTCAAGGCCGCACCGTAGGCGGTAGCCCAACCCCCTAAGGAGGGGATAAGGGGGCGCGGCTCGAGCTGGTAGAAGTACCAGACCCGCTCGAGGGCCTGCTGCAGGGGGGGCAGGTCGGGCAGATGGCCCACGATGACCATCTGAGGCAGGCCGGCAGCCCTCAAGGCATTGAGGGCAACCACGGCGATCACCTGGCCCACCAGGGTCACCAAACCCGCGGCCAGATCCTCGCGGCTGGGCTGCTCCCCCTCCACCAGACGGCCGAAGTTGACCGCGGTGGCATCGGGGGGCAGGTGGCCAATGCCTCCGCCGATCACGTCGATCAAGGTGGAATCAACCCGGCTGGGGTCACCCTGGGCAGCTAGGCGGGCCACCTCGAGGGGGTCGGTGGTGCCCAGCAGCAGTCGGGCCAGCCCCAGCAAGGTTCCACCCCCCACCGCCGAGCCCGTGAAGTGCTGGAAGGACTCTCCTCGAGCGGCAATCATGGCCGTACCAGTGCCCGCCGAGACCACCAGCGCCTCCCGCAAACCGCTCAGGGCCAGCCCCCCTCGCCCCACCGCCTCGGCCTCGCCGATTCTCTGGACGGGCCTACCCTCAAAGGCCTCGGGCAGGGTTCGCGATAGGCCCCCGCTGCAAGCGATGACCTCCAGCTCGGCGGCCCTCACCCCCAGGGCTTGCAGCACCTTGGCCAGCGCCTCAGGGCTGGCCGGGCCAGTTCGCATCACCTGGCGGGCCAGGATGCGCTCTCCCTCCAGCAGCACCACATCGGTATTGGAGAGCCCAAAGTCCACCCCTAGCTTCAACATGCGCCTTAGGATAAACCAAAGAACTACCCGGTCCGCTGGCAAAGCACCTCCCGCACCCCACGTAGCCGCGTGCGGAGCAGGGAGGCCGCCCTTGAGCTATCCAGGGCGCAGTTGCCCGGGCGGGGTTCGGGGAAATCGGCCCGGCGCTGCACCGGCAGGGCTCGGGGGTCGCGCCCATGGAAAGCAGCGATAAGTTGGCCAAACTCTAGCCGGCTTAGAGCCTCAGCCCCCCCTATGTGCAGCACCCCCGCTAAAGGCCGATCTACCAGTTCCCACAAAGCCTGGGCCAGGTCCTCCACGTAGATGAAGGAGCGGTACTCGTCGCAAAACAGCCCACCCCCACGCCGGCCATCGGCCATCTCCAACACCATCCGGCTGGTGGGGTCGAGGGGGTTCAGGCCCCAGATGAGCGAGGTGCGGACAATGGTAGCGCTAGGCAGGATTTCTTGCACTTGCTCTTCGGCCCGCAGCTTGGCCTGGCCGTAGGGGGTGAGGGGGCGGGGTGGGGTCGATTCGGCGTAGGGGGGGGCTTCCCCATCGAAAACCTGATCGGTGGAGAGATGGATTAGTCGCGCGCCCAAAGCCCGGCAGGCCCTGGCCACATGAGTAGTACCCTGCACGGTGACGGCCTCGAGGTCCTCTGGGCTGGCCTTGCCGTAGGCGGTGTGGATGACCACCTCCGGGCTAAAGCGCTTTAGGGCCTGAACCACCCCCTCCGCGTCGCGGATGTCCACCCAAACCCACTCCACCTTCGGCTCACTGGGGGGCTGGCGGAAATAGCTGGCTGCCAAAGCCCCCGGACGCCCCCGCCCCAAGCGCAGCAGGACGCGGCCCAGATACCCGGTTCCCCCGGTCACAAAGACCCGCATGTCCCCAGCTTAGGACGGTTCGGGACGAGAATCCAGCGGCATGGGTGGGAGATGGCCTTAATGCTGGAGTGCCTCACCCTTAGCTTTACTTTATAAAGTACTTTGAATATCATGAGGGTATGGCCTCTAGTCCAAACCCCAGCCTGGCCCTGCGGGGGCTTACCCTTCGGGTGCAGAACCTCGAGCGTCAAATGGCCTTCTACTGCGGCCTACTGGGTCTCGAGGTAGTTCGGCAAGAAGGCGCGCAAACCGACCTGGCTCCAGCTGGAGGCGGTTTCACCCTCACCCTGGAACACGACCCCCAGGCCCCCCTGCGCCCCCAGCCCACCCTGGGGCTGTACCACTTCGCCCTGCTGCTCTCCAATCGAGGCCCTCTGGCCGCGGTCTTCCGCCGGCTCGTGGAGGCCCGCTACCCCTATTTTCAGGGGGCTGCCGACCACGGCGTCTCGGAGGCCCTTTACCTGAGCGACCCCGAAGGCAACGGCATCGAGCTATACCGAGACCGTCCGCGGGAAGCGTGGCCCATGCGGGAAGGCCGGCTGGCCATGGTCTCCCAGCCCTTAGACCTGGAGACCCTGCTGGCTGAGGCGCCCAAAGGGGCGGGCCTCGAGGCCCAGACCACCCTGGGCCACCTGCACCTCCATGTGGGCGACCTGGATGAGGCGCAGGCTTTTTTTGAGGGGCTGGGCCTGAGGCTGACGCAAGGCGACTACCCCGGGGCCCGTTTCTTGGCCGCCGATGGCTACCACCACCACATCGGCATCAACCGCTGGGCCCAGGGCCGTACCGCCTCAGCCCAGGCTACCGGCCTGCTGGGCTACCGCCTGGCTCTACGAGGCCGCTCGGCCCAGACCCTAACCGACCCCAACGGAGCCTGGGTCACCCTCGAGCCCTTGTAGTAGATTAGGCCCGTGACGCCTTTCCACAAACGCGACTTTGGCCCTTATTTCCTCTGGGGCACCGCCACCGCCGCCTACCAGATCGAAGGGGCGGTGCGGGAGGATGGCCGGGGGGTCTCGATCTGGGATACCTTCGCCCATACCCCAGGCAAGATCAAAACCGGTTAGGACTTACGCAGTTGGCTGAAGGATGTGGAGGGGATGGGCGAGATAACTTCGTATCGCCTCGCGAACAATGGACGCCTTGGCCTCGTAC
>FWWL01000474.1_pt1 | contig 110543 bp, 112 predicted proteins | sample 2228331 | NCBI WGS metagenome assembly FWWL01 (sample SAMEA103939775, study PRJEB20133) | metagenome | reverse complement strand
GCAGGCCGCGGTCGCCACGCTCCAGCAACTGCGGGTGATCACCCACGCGCTGCGGGGATGGCCGACGCCGCTGGGCATCGCCATCAACACCATCGGCGGCGAAGGCGACCCGATCGAAAACGCGCCCATCCCCGACCAGTTGGGGATGATGGTGGACCAATTGTTCAGTTTCTGCCGACGGCCTGCCCTATAGTTGGATAGGTTCGCAATGAACCTGTCGGGCGCTTAATCGCAGTACCACTAACGGGAACGACGATGGATTTTTCACTCACCGAGGAACAGCAGGCGTTCAGGGACATTGTCCGCCGCTGGGTCGATGCGGAAGCGCCCAAGGACTGGATGCGCGCGCTGGAAGCCGACGAAGAAAATTATCCCTATGCGCTGTGGGACAAGATCGCCGAGCAGGGATTTTTCGGCATCGGGATTCCCGAGGAATATGACGGCCTGGGCGGCGACGTCATGATGCAAATGATCTTCGCCCGCGAATTCGCGCGGACGGCCGGCGGCCTGCTATGGGTCTGGGGCCTGACCTCCTTCGGCGGGGCGAAGACGATCGGCGCGGTCGGCACGGAGGAGCAGAAGAATCGCTGGCTGCGCCCCATGGCGCAGGGCAAGCTGCGCGTCTCGCTGTCGATGACCGAACCCGACGGCGGCACCGACGTTCTGGGCGCGATGAAGACCCATGCCGAAAAGGTCGACGGCGGTTGGAAGCTGAACGGCGCCAAGATGTGGACCACGGGGGCAAAGGCGGCCGACAGGCTGCTCGTCCTCGCCCGCACCGATAAAAATGCCGAAAAGAAGCATCATGGCCTCACAATGTTCTTCGTCGATGCCAAATCGCCCGGCATCACCGCCTCGCTCCTGCCCAAGCTGGGCATGCGCGCCATGGGATCGTGCGAGGTTCACTATGAGGATGTCTTCGTTCCCGACGAGGACGTACTGGGTGAGCCTGGACAGGCCTGGTATGCGATGTTGCCCACGCTCAATAATGAGCGGATCATGGTGGGCGCCCAATGTCTGGGCGCGATCGACGGGGTGCTGGAAGACGCGCTGGAATATATGCTGCAACGCAAGGCGTTCGGCGGCATTATCGGCCGCTTCCAGATTTTGCAGCATTATGTCGCGGACATTGCGACCTCGCAGAAGCTGACCGAGCTGTTGCTTTACAATGTCGCCTGGATGCAGAGCAACGGCATGAAGTGCGGAACCGAGGCCAATATGCTCAAGATGGTCGCCACGGAAAATGCCGTGAAAGCCGCAGACCTTGGCATCCAGATATTGGGGGGCATGGGCTATTCGGCGGAAACCGACATGCAGCGTTACTGGCGCGACCATCGCATCCTGCGGATGACGCCGATCAGCAACGAAATGGTGCGCAACACAATTGCCGAGAGCCTCGGCCTGCCGCGTTCTTTCTAAGGACAGACCATGAGCGATCTTGACGATCTCCCCCCTGCCCCCGACGCCGCCGGCACATCGCTCGATGGCGACAAGGTCTTCACCATCACGGCGGAAGAGAATGCCGCCCTGTGCCGGTCGACCGGCGTCGAACCAGCCGCCGACGGCAGCGCTCATCCCATCTATTATTATATCGCCACCCAGGTCGCGATGGGCAAGACGGTGGCGGGCGTCTGCGAAGCATGTGAATTCGATGTCGAGGATGGCCCGATGATGGGCAGCAGCGGCGTACGGTTGGACGCACCGCTGAGAGTCGGCGAAAGCTACAAGGTAACGGGCGAGATACTCAGCCTGGTCCGCAAACGCAGTCGTAAGCTGGGCGTCATGGACGTGCTGACCTACCGTCTGCGCCTGCACCTGCTCGACGGAATGCAGGTGCTGGAAACAGACAATGTGTGGGTATTGCCCCGCAAGGAGTTCGCCGCATGAGCCATGCCATCGGAGACGCGCTGCCGCCTTTCACGATCGAGAGCGTCAGCCCGGAAGCTATGAAGCAGTGGGCGGTTTTCCTGGCTGACCCCAATCCCATCCATCTCGATGTCGAGGTGGTGAAGGCGAAAGGGCTGGGCGACCGGGTCATCAACCAGGGCCCAGTCAACGTTGCATATATGATGAACATGCTCATGCGCGCCTTTCCCGGCGGACGGATCAAGACGATGGATTCACGCTTTCTGGACAATGTCTATGGCGGGGACCGTGCGGTGGTGACGGGCAGGATCACCATGATCGAAGGCAATATCGTGACCTGCGAATTCTCGCTGGATGTCGATGGCCGCGGCACGGTCAATTCCGGCACGGCGACGGTTGAAATCTAAAAGATCAGAGGAGAATATCAATGCCGAGCGGACCTTTTGCCCATGTGTGCATGGTCGTACGCGATCTGGACAAGGCTATCGAGGATTGGACTCGGATTCTGCGTGTCCTTGATCCTGCATCGCTGGAAGAGCGTATCGTCAAATATGACGAATTTTCCAGCGGCGACGACGCCGGCATGAAGTGGGCAACCTTCGTCAACAATGGCGGCACGGAAATCCAGTTCATTCAACCAGCCCCTGGCACCCCCATGGGCGATCGCCTTGAGAAGGTGGGAGAGCATGTCCATCACCTCTGCTACGCGACCGACGATGTGCCGGGCGCGATGGAAAAGCTGCGGGCCGAAGGGCTGCACCTGCCCGGTGGCGGTCAGACCTTCAACGATCCGGACATGACCTGGCAGAAATGGAGCTGGGTCGGCCACAAGAGCACGCACGGCGCGCTGATCGAAGTCGCCTCGCCCTATGAGAGCCGTAACGATGGCAAGTGGCATCATGCGCCCGGCAAATTCGCCTATAAGGGGCCGGGCGAGCACCCGTCCTTCGCGGAAATGGTCCCGCCGGTCGCCGCCGAATAAATGCAGGCTTCCGGCATCACTGCGCCCATGCGGATTAGCGTGCCGGGTGACGGGCTGGAGATGGTTGCGGACGCCTATGGCGATCCAGCCTCCCCGCCCGTCTGCTTCTTCCATGGCGGCGGCCAGAGCCGCCGATCCTGGGCCGGGTCTGCCAGGCGGGTGGCGCGGGCCGGCTATTACGGCCTGACCTTCGATCTGCGCGGCCATGGCGACAGCGGATGGGCCGCCGACGGCGACTATCTGCTGGAAGCCTATGGCCGCGATGTCGAGTCCATCATCCAGGCATTCGACAGGCCGATCGCGCTGGTGGGAGCCTCGCGCGGCGGTCAATCCGCGCTGGTCGGCGGGTCGCGCCGTTCCGATCTGGTGCGCCTCATCATGCTCGCCGACGTCGCGCCCTATATGGTCGATGACGGCGTTGATGACATTCGTGGCTTTTTCCGCGCCAGCGACTCCGGTTTCGCGTCGCTGGAGGAAGCTGCCGACGCCCTCCACGCCCATCTCGGGCAGCCCCGCCTGCTTGACGTGTCGGGCCTGGCCAAATCGATGCGCAAAACGGATGGGCGGCTGTTCTGGCACTGGGATCCCCGCACGACAGCGCCGGAATTTCTGCATCCCCCGTCGGAAGGGGAAGCGCTCATCGCCGCAGCGCGCCGCGCGCAATCGCCTCTCGTGCTTGTGAAAGCAGAGCTGAGCGAGATCGTGTCGGATGAAAGCGTCCGGCAATTTCGTTCGCTCGCCCCGCAACTGGAGGTCGAGATCGCCCACGGCGTCGGCCATATGTTCACCGGCGACCGCAACGACGCCTTTGCCGATCGCCTGCTCCACCACCTCGCACTTCATCTGCCGCTATGACGAAAGGCGCGGCCTTCGTCGTCGGCGGAACCGGCGGCCTTGGCAGCGCGATCTGCCGACGCCTGTCGACCGAATGGGATCAACTCGCCATCGGCTATCGGTCCAGCCGTGAAAAGGCGTCGGCGGTCGCAGCGTCCCTGCCAAACGGTTCTTGCGAGACGCTGTCCGTCGCCTGCGATCTTTCCGATCGCGCCTCGATAGAGACCGGCATCCGCGAAACGGTCGAGCAATTCGGCGCCATCGGCACGATGGTCTTCGCCAGCGGGGTCGACATAGCCCAGCCCTTCGTCAGCCAGATCAGCGAGGAGCAATGGCGTGAAGTCATCGAGATCGAACTGGTCGGCTTCACCCGTATCGTGTCCGCCACCCTGCCCTATTTCCGCGCCCAGGGCTTTGGCAATTTCGTCACCGTCGTGTCGGTCGCAAACTACTGCTTCCCCCCCGGCGACGCCCTGTCCTCCGTGCCCAAGGCCGGAATGGAAGCGCTGGGCCGCGCCATCGCCAAGGAGGAAGGCCGCTACGGCATCAGGGCGAACATGGTCGCTCCGGGAATCATCGACGCCGGGCTTGGCGCAGAGTTCCTCACGTCGCTCTATTCGCCGGAAATCTGGGAAACGCAGCGCAAACGCATTGCCCTGCAACGCTTCGGCAGCGGCGAGGATATTGCCGAGGCCGTAGCCTTCCTGGCTTCGGCCAAGGCGCAATATATCACTGGCCAGACCCTGATCGTCGATGGCGGCTTCAGCCTCTGATATCGGCGGCCGCGCTCAACCCAGCCGCCGCTGCGCCGCGACGCCATCGCCCCAATTGTGAATGCGCTCCCAGAAGCGGACGCGGGTCGGTGCGAAATTATGCATGTGCGCCATTTGGGGGCATATGAAGAGCTGGATGTCTTCCGCGCTCTTATAGGCCCGGGGTTCGCCCAAGGGATCGGGGACAACGTCGCGCTCGCCCATCGCGATCAGCACGGGGACGCGTACGACCGCTGCTTCGAGCGCCACCGCGCCCGGCGCGACCATGTAGACGCCACAAGGCGGCGTGGTCGCCGAACGCCATTCGGGCAACGGATCGACCAGCCCGGCGGACGCCATCATGTCGAGCGTGACGATGTCCGCAGGCTCATCATTATGATGGAAGGACCATTGGAAGGGATGCTCGCCTGCCCTTGCCGCCGCCTGGAGCGCTTCGGCGTCGCCCAGCTTCACGCCCGGCGCTTGCGCCAGCGCGGCCGCGTTCAGGACATGCGGCGCATCGAGCGATGAACGGCGCGAAATCCACGGCCACGAGGCCGGCGGCTGGCCCGGCCGGGTCGGCACGACAGTATGGACGCCGCTATAGCCCAGCACGCCGATGCCGTGGAATGTCTGGTGATTGCCCTGCGCGACAACCGTGAAGCATCCGCCCATCGACTGGCCGATGCCAAGGCATGTGGCGTCGACGATCGGGTCCAGTCCATCGACGAGCGTGCCCGCTTCCAGCCGGGCCATGACCTGGCGCACCATCGCGTCATTGGCCGCCGCCACATTATCGAGATTGAGGGCATTGCCTTCCGGGATAGTGGACTCGCCAAATCCCAGATGATCGCAGGCGATGAAAATCCACCCGCGATCGCAATGGAAACCCGCCTCCCCGCCGCCCGATCCATCCGGCATGTCGAAGCTGTAATAGCGCCGGCAATAGCCACCGCCGGGGAAAGCGAAGCAGACGGTCGTGGGATTGGCCAGTGCCGTCATATCCGGAAGATGAACCGTGATCGCCACATGGGCGGTCATGCCCAGGGCTGCCGCCTCGCTGACATCGATCTTCAGTTCGACCGAGCGCTTCATGCCCTTGCTCATCCTTGCATGCCAAACACCGACGTCCTCCTTTGCCGAACCGGCGCGCCCTCGCCGCGCCGGTTCGGCCTGTCGATCACTTATAGGGGTCGACGGGCTGGGGAACGTCGATGACTTCCAGATCCTTCAGCATCGTCAGCACGTCGGAGATCGAATAGATGTGATCGATCTTGTCGCCCCGGAAACGCAGCCACGAGAACCACAGGACGTTGAGGTCGTTCCCGGTGGGCTGGACGCCCATATAGGGGCCGCCGGTATGCTTGCCATGATGATGGCACAGCACGCAGATCTCGTCCTCGCCGCGTCCCCACGCCTTCAGCGTGCGATAGATGCTGGGCGGGAAGGTCTTGTAGAGACCCTGCGGCGAGGTCTTCCACACATGATAGGTGCCAAGGTCGGGTCGGTTCGGGTTGTCGTAGGTCATCGTGTCGGTATTGAAAAATGCGTCCATTCCATCCCAATCGCCGCGATTGATGACCTCATGCAGGTCCATCCAGTGATTGACCATGAACGCCTGCCGCTCGGTCAGCCCGGCTGTGATGTCTGCCCGCTTCTCCTTGGACAGGACGAAATCGGCTTCCGTGAAGGGGGCGAGGCCCATAATAGTCTCCTTGATCAAAAAACGGTCCGCGGGATCGATCCCGAGGGCTGTGGTTTCTTCCCCTTAGCCACCGCACTCGGCACCTACCTAATGGAAGGCGGCGAACCTCCTCCCCTGTGCAAGCAGCGATTCTATAGAATGACGTGAGACGGAGGAGAGGCCATGACACTGACCCTGCAGGAGATGTCGGACCGGTTCGAAATTCAGGACCTGATCGTAGGCTATTGCTATGCGGTGGATACGCGCGACTGGGACACGCTGGACCGCTATTTTACCGATGACGCGGTGATCGACTATTCCGAAATGGTGGGCGTCGTCGGAAGCCTTGCGGACATCAAGGCATTTCTCTCGGCAAGTCTGACGCCAATTCTCGCCTTTCAACATGCTGTGTCAACCACCCAATATCAAATCGCGGGCGACCGGGCGCAGACCAAAACCGCCTGCTACAATCCGATGACGGTCAGCAATGGCGAAACGACCGATACTTTAGTCTTCGGCCTTTGGTATCATCACGACTTCGTCCGCACCGCGCAGGGCTGGAAGATCAGCCGCCTCTACGAACAGAAATGCTATCGGATGAATGTGCCGGACTGGCTGGCGGCCCAATTGCCCGCCTGAATTCCTGCCACGCCTTTCCGGATTTCGAGGGGGAGCTCGATGCGCCGCTTTCTGAACATGCTGTTCGTTCTGCTTCTGCTACTCGCAGGTCTGTCGCTGCTCTGGCTGGGCGGCCAGCTCGCGCTGCTCGGCGGGTCGATCTGGTATTGCGTGTCCGGCCTCGTCATGACGGTCACCGCGTTTCTCGGCTGGCGCCGTTCGCCGCTCTCGATCACCCTCTATTGGGCCTTTCTCGTCGCCAATCTGGGTTGGTCGCTCTGGGAAGTCGGACTGGACGGCTGGGCGCTGGCGCCTCGCTTGGCCATGCCCGTCGCCATGGGCCTGTACATGCTCACGCCCTTTTATCGGCAGCATGTCGGTCTTGGCCGCCCCCTGCCCGGCGGCCGCGTCCTGTGGCCGGCTCTTCTCCTGCTCTTCATGGGTGGGATCGGCAGCGCTTTCTGGGCGGATCGTTCGTCCCCAGCTGCCAGCGCGCGCTGGGGAGCGGGACCGGCAAGCCCGGCCGACGGCGACTGGGTCGCCTATGGCAACGACCGGGGCGGGTCGCGCTACTCGCCATTGGCCCAGATCACGCCCGCGAATGTCGGCAATCTCGAAAGGGCATGGACCTACCACACCGGCAAGCTGACAGACGGCAAGCAGGGCACTGCCTTTCAGGTCAACCCCCTGAAGGTGGGCAACCGCCTTTTCCTGTGCGCGGGCAATAATGATGTGATCGCGCTCGATCCCGAAACGGGCCGGCAATTATGGCGGCACCAACCCAAGACCGATCTCGCCGGCGTCTATGGTCTCGTCTGCCGCGGCGTCACCTATTACCGCGTCCCGCAAGCCCATGGCTATTGCGCTGAACGCATCTACACCGCGACGCTCGACGCGCGGCTGATCGCGCTCGACGCCGCCTCCGGCGGGCTATGCCCCAGCTTCGGTAAGAGCGGCCAGGTCGATCTGAAAGCGGGACTGGGCACGGTCGACAAGGGCTATTATTTCGTGACCTCGCCCCCCACCCTCGTTCGCGGCCGCCTGGTTCTGGGCGGCTGGGTGATGGACGGTCAGAAAATCAGGGAGCCTTCCGGCGTGATCCGGGCGTTCGATGCCGTCACGGGTAAATTTTCCTGGGCCTTCGACATCGGTCGGCCCGACGATCACGGCCTGCCGCCGCCCGGCGGCGTCTTTACGCCGGGCACCCCCAATAGCTGGGCGCCGATGAGTTCGGACGACAGGCTGGGCCTCGTCTATGTGCCGACAGGAAACGCTACGCCGGATTATTTCGGCGGACATCGGACCGCGAACGACGATCGCTATTCCAGCGCCGTGCTGGCGCTCGATGCGGAGAACGGGTCGGTGCGCTGGTCCTTCCAGACGACCCATCATGACCTGTGGGACTATGACGTGCCCGCCCAGCCCACGCTGGTCGACCTGCCCGGCGGCGTGCGCGGCCTGCTCCAGCCGACCAAGCGTGGAGAAATTTTCTTCCTCGACCGGGCGACTGGCAAGCCCATTCTGCCGGTGGAGGAACGCCCCGTCCCGCAGGGCGCCGTTCCGGGCGAACGCCTTTCCAAAACCCAGCCCTATTCGGTTGGCATGCCCAGTTTCGGCGGTCCGCGCCCTACGGAAAAGGGAATGTGGGGCCTGACGCCGATCGACCAGGCGATGTGCCGCATCCGCTTCCGCCAGGCCCGTTTCGACGGGGACATGACCCCGCTGTCGACCGAACATCCAACCCTCACCTGGCCCGGCTATCTGGGCGGCATCGACTGGGGAGGCGTATCGGTCGATCCCGGGCGCGGCCTGATGATCGTCAACAACAATCAGGTCGGCAATTATAACCGCCTGATCCCTCGCGCCGTTGCGGACCGGCAGGGCATCAGGCCGATGACCGCCGCCCATATGAGCGATGTCGGCGGCCCCGTCGCCCAGATGGGCGTCGCCTATGCCGCCCATATCGCGCCGTTCCTCTCGCCGCTCGCCATTCCGTGCCAGCAGCCCCCCTATGGCCGCATCAACGCGGTCGACCTGAAAACAGGGAAGCTGGTGTGGAGCCGACTGTTCGGCACCTCGCGCGACAGTGGCCCGCTGGCCCTGCCGACCTTCGTGCCCATCCCCATGGGCGTGCCCAATATCGGCGGATCGGTCGCGACCGCGAGCGGCCTCACCTTCATCGGCGCGACCCAGGAGCATATGTTCCGCGCCTATGAAACCACCACCGGGCGGCTGCTGTGGAAGGCGCGCTTGCCGGCGGGTGGCAACGCCTCCCCCACCACCTACTGGTCAAATGCCAGCGGGCGACAGTTCGTGGTCATCGCAGCGGGCGGACACGGCGCCATGCTGTCAGGTGCGAGCGACGCGTTGATCGCCTATGCCCTGCCTAAGCCATAGCGGGGAGCGAGAAACGGGCGCCCCGGCACCAGCCAAGCAAACGCGACGAGTCGCGGGTAGATGCCGCCCAATCCTATCCTTTGGCGGGCAAGATTGGCCAAGGGGGATTTATGTTTCTTCGAGAAACAAGGGGAGAAAAACATGTCTGCACATGGCAGTCTGGTGAGACGCTTGCCCGTCGGCGCCGACGATGAACGCGCGATCAAACATGTGCTGCTGCGTTACGCCACCGGCATCGACACGCGGGACTGGCCGCTTTTCCGGACCTGCTTCGCCCAGGATTGCGAGACCGATTACGGCAGCTTCGGACATTGGCGCGGGCCGCGCGAAATCGCCGAATATATGGCCGAAGCGCACCGCCACATGGGGCCGACGCTGCACCGCATCACCAATATCGTGATAGAGAAGCGCGACGACCAGGTGCACGCGCGCAGCTATGTCGACGCAATCCTGCCGGAGGCGGCCCAAGGCGGCGTCACCCATCGCGCGGCCGGCTATTATGACGATTGCCTGGTCCGCACATCGGACGGCTGGAAGATTTCCCGTCGGAAATTCACCATGGTCAAGGCAGGGCTGGATGACTGAACTCAACCGTCAGGTTCTGCTGACGTCGCGTCCGGCGGGAATCGCGCAGGCCGAAAATTTCGCGATCGGGCATGCGCCGATCCAACAGCCCGCGCCGGGCCAGATCCTGGTGCGCAATCATTATCTCTCGATCGAACCCGCCATGCGCGGCTGGATCGCCGATGCAGGCAATTACGCCGCGCCCGTCGCCATCGGGTCGGTCATGCGCAGCCTCGCCTCGGGCGAGGTCGTGGCCTCCGCACATCCCGACTATACTGTCGGTGAGCATGTATCCGGCTGGTTCGGCTGGCAGGACTATGCCTGCGTCGCAGCCGATCAGGTCGTGCAGCGCACCACCGCGGCCGAGATGCGGGCATCGCTCGGCATTCTGGGCATCAACGGCATGACGGCCTATCTCGCGCTCACACTCGTCGGCCAGCCCCGCGCGGGCGAGACCATCGCGGTATCGACGGCGGCCGGCGCCGTCGGTTCGGCCGTCGGCCAGATCGCCCGCATCCTGGGTTGCCGCACGATCGGAATCGCGGGCGGGCCGACCAAGGTGCGGCGCTGCGTGGAGGAATATGGCTATGACCACGCCGTCGATTATCATGCCGGGAATGTGGAGGCAGCGATCGCCGAGCACGCGCCGGAGGGCATCGACATCTATTTCGACAATGTCGCAGGGGCGATCAGCGATTCGGTTCTGCCGCATCTGGCCCAACGCGCGCGCGTCATAGTGTGCGGAACGGCATCGATCGACCGCTGGGATCCATGGCCGATGGGGCCGCGCGTCGAACGGCATCTGCTGGTCAAGCGCGCCCGCATGGAGGGCTTCGTCATCTTCGACCATCTCGATCGTTATGCCGAAGCGACGGCCCAATTGCGGACATGGATCTCGCAGGGCCGCCTCACATGGCGCGAGGACATATTGGAGGGGATCGAGGCCTGCCCGGCCGCGCTGGCCGGTCTTTATCGCGGCGAAAACGACGGCAAGCGGCTCGTCCGTCTCGTCTGATCTGGGAAGAGGACACCACGTCATGGAGAATCTGGAAGGGCAAATCGCCATCGTCACCGGCGCATCGTCGGGCATCGGCGCGGCCAGCGCCCGTGCGCTTGCTGAAGCGGGCGCAACCCTGGTGCTGGTCGCACGCCGCGCCGATCGCCTCACCGCACTGGCCGATGAACTGGGCCGTGGCAGCACGGCGTACGCAGCCGATATGGCGGATCCGGACGCGCCGCAAAGGCTGCACGATTTCGTCTTGGGTCGATTCAGCCGGGCCGACATATTGGTCAACAATGCCGGTATGCTGCATGCCGCGCCGATCGACGCATTCGACCTCGACCAGCTCCGCCCCATGATCGCGATCAACTATGAGGCAGTGGTGCGCGCCAGCACCCTTTTCGCGCGGACAATGAAGGCGGCCGGCAAAGGCCAGATCATCAACATATCCAGCATCGGGGCGAACATCACCGCACCCGGCGTGGGCGTCTATGGCGGCCTCAAGCGCGCGCTGGAGGCCTTTACCGACTGTCTTCGCGTCGAGCTTGCCGGATCGGGCGTCAAGGTAGGGATCGTCGCGCCGGGCACGACCAGCACCGAGATTTTCGAGGATATGAAGGCCAGGGGGCAGCCGTCCTGGGACAGCTTCATCCCGCCGATGCAACCCCGCGACATTGCCGAAGCCGTCGCCGTCATTGCGCAACAGTCCGAACGCACCAACATCGCGCGCATTCAGGTCTATGCCGCAGCGGACAGCCATTGACGCCCCGGCCCGTGCCGGAGCGTCCTGCCATCAGTCAAGCGTGGCGTAGGCGTCCAGCCGGAACGGATTGACCGCGCCGCCATCGCGCATTTTCGCCACCCATTGCGCGTCCATCAGGAGGGCGCGGCCGACCGCAATCAGGTCGAATTCGCCGCGCGCCATCCTGTCGGCCACCAGCGCCAGATTGTCGGTCATGACGGTCGGCTGCGCGAAGGAGGATTGCAGATCCTTGCTGAGGCCCACGCCGCCGACCGCGATGGTCGGCTTGCCAGTCAGCTTCCTGATCCAACCCGCCAGCCCCATGTCGGAACCCTCGAAGGCCGGCGCCGTGAAAATGCGGGTGCTGGCGTCGAATATATCCACCCCCGCCTCGACGAGCGGGGCGAGCATCGCTTCCAGTTCCGCAGGCGTCTCAGCATTTCGGGCGTCATAATCCTGGAGCTTCCACTGGGAAAAGCGGAAGATGACCGGAAAGTCCGGGGCGGTCACGGCCCGGATCGCCCGCACCAGTTCGACCGCAAAGCGCGCGCGCTCAGCGATCCCGCCGCCCCAGCGGTCTTCCCGCACATTGGTATGGCGCCACAGGAAACTGTCGATCAGATAGCCATGCGCGCCATGCAGGGCCGCGCCGTCGAAACCCACCGCCTTCGCGTTGGCCGCACTGCGGGCGAAGGCGGCGATCAGGTCGCCGATCTCGCTGTCGGTCAGCGGGGCGGTGGGCACGCGCACCTGTTCCAGATAGTCGGGAGAGACCATCGCCTTGTCGGTCGGCCCCCAAATACCCGAGGGGCGCGCCGAGGGCGCGTCGGGATGATAGCCTGTGCCCGGCACGCGTATGACGCCCTGATGCCACAACTGAGGGATGATGAGGCCGCCCGCCGCATGCACGCCGTCCACGATGGTGCGCCAGCGCGCGAGCGCTTCGTCGCCATGCAGGACGGGCGAAGCGCCACCCCCCATGGTTTCACGTCCCACGGCGGCGGGATGATCCACGCCCACCCCTTCGGTAATGATCAGGCCTACATCGGCTTCGGCCCGTCGTCGATAATAGCCCGCCACGCCGTCCGAGGGGATGCCGCCCGGCGAGAAATTGCGCGTCATCGGCGCCATCACGAACCGGTTGCGCAGGTGCAGCGAGCCCATCGTGAACGGTGTGTATAAAATCTCGGCCTGCCCCATCAAAGCGATCCTCTCCTCTGCCTGTCAAAAGACCGTGCATCCGCGGATGGGCCCCGAAAACCTATCCTCTGACAGGACATCCGCGCCCAATACCCGAGCATGCTCGGGTCGACTCAGGCGGCTTTGACGGCAAGGGCGGACTGCGGACAGGCCTCCGCGCCTTCCCGGGCCTGCTCCTCTAGTCCTTCAGGAACGATTTCGTCGTCGACATACACGATGCCATTGGCGTCAAGCTTGTACACTTGGGGGCAAATTTCGGCGCACACGCCATAACCGCAGCATGCCGCCTTATCGATTGCCACTTTCAGTTTCTGGCTCATCCTGCCTCTCCTTCTTGGCCGAACATTACACCTTGAACAGATTTAGTTCAATATGTATAACACGACTCAATCAAGGAAATCCTCCAGGAGAGCAACATGCTGCACAATGCCGGGCTGACGCTGAGCGACGGAACAACGCTTGACGATCTCATCAACCGCGACATGAACGAGGTGTCGCTAAGGGTGATGAATGACAAGGAGCTGTACGAGCTGGAGATGGAGCGGGTTTTCGCCCGCACCTGGCTGCTCCTTGGCCATGAGTCGGAAATTCCCAAGGCCGGCGACTATGTCATGCGCGACATGGCCGAAGACAATGTGATCGTCTCGCGCGACCGCAGTGGCGAAATCCACGTCATGCTGAACGTCTGCCCCCATCGCGGCATGAAGGTCTGCACGGCCGAAGCGGGCAATGCCCACGCCCATCGCTGCATTTACCATGGCTGGGCCTTCCGCGCGGACGGCAGCTTCATCGGCGCGCCGATCGAAAAGGAGCAGATGCACGGCAACAAGCGGTCCAAGGACGAACTGGGACTGAAGAAGGCCCGCGTCCATCTCTATGGCGGCCTGATCTTCGCCACCTGGAACAAGGATCTGTCGTTCGAGGATTATCTGGGCGACGCCAAATTCTACCTTGATCAGCTTTTCTGCCGTACGGACAACGGCCTTGAGATGCTTGGCCCGCCGCAGCGTTTCGTGCTGCCGTGCAACTGGAAGATTCCCGGCGAACAGTCCGGATCGGACGGCTTCCATACCCTGACCCTGCATCGTTCGCTGATGGAAGGCGGCATCATGGGCGGCACGGCCGAGTCGATCTATGACACCGCGCCGGGCATGTATGGCGTCGACCTTTCGGTGCCGCAGGGCCATACGCTGCGTTGCCTGGAGGCGGCCCAGACCTTCAAGATGTTCGCCGACGTCAGCTTCGAAGGCAAGTCGACCGAGGAGCGGCTCCACCTGCTGCCGCCGCCGGGCATCACCAAGGAATTGATCCCGCAGCTGTTCAAGAATCTGTCGGAGGATCAGGTCAAGCAGTTGGCCAACATCCCACCCCAGGTGGGCGGCATGTTCCCGAACATTCTGATCGCCTTCATCTTCGCCCCCCGCACGGATGGCGGCGCGTCGGGCGCCCTGTCGCTGCACACCTATGTGCCCAAGGGGCCGGACAAGGTGGAGTTCGTGAATTTCATCTTCGCGGAAAAGGACGCACCGGAAGACGTGAAGCGCGACATGCTCCAGAACGCCATCTGGTCGACCGGCACATCGGGCACGATCGAGCAGGACGATGCCGACACCTGGCCGCAGATCATGCGCAACTCGCGTGGTCATATGAGCAAGACCGTCACGCTCAAATATCAGGCGTTGCACGGCCATGAGCGTCCCGAAGGCTGGGTCGGCGGCGGCGATCTCTATCCCGGCTTCACCAAGGACGACACGCAGTGGGCCTGGTGGATGGCCTATTATAATCTGATGGCCGAAGCGTGAGCCGTCGCGACGAGAGAGGACAGATATCATGGTGAACTACGCGACCGCCGCCATCGACAAGACCAGCGTGCTGCGCGGTCTTGTCTCCACCAAGCGGGTGCCGCTCGGGTCGGAAGTCTATAACCGCCTGCTCGAAACCCTCTATGACGAAGCCGCCGCGCTCGACGAACGCCGGTTCGACGACTGGGTGGCGTATCTCGAGCAGGATCTGAGCTATACCGCGCCCCTTCGCCTCACCCGCAACGGCCCGAACAAGGACCGCGACGTGGTGCGCACGATGAAGCATTTCGACGAGAATTACGGCTCCATCCTGATGCGGACCGGTCGCCTGGCGAAGAGCGCCTGGGCCGAAGATCCACCATCGCGCACGCGCCGCTTCGTCACCAATGTCCGCGTCGCCGAGAGCGAAACGGCTGGCGAGTACGAGGTGGTGAGCTACCTCTATGTCGAGCGCAGCCGCCTGGACAATCCGGATAACGAGACGATCAGCGCCGAACGCCGCGACATCTGGCGGCTGGTCGACGGTGCTTACAAGCTGGCCAGCCGTGAAATCATCGTCGACCAGTCGACGCTGGGCATGTCCAACTTCGCCATCTTCCTTTGACCGGAGCGGCTTAGGTGACGGGAACCCCGCATATCGTGGTCGTCGGCAGCGGCCTTGCCGGTTATGGCGTTCTGCGTGAGCTTCGTAAGCTCGCGCCGGACGCCCGGCTGACGCTGGTCACGCAGGATGACGGGCATTTCTACTCCAAGCCCGCTTTGTCGACCGCATTCGCCAAGGGCAAGGTCGCCGATACGCTGATCACCACGCCGGCGGAAAAGATGGTCGCGCAGTTGAAGCTCGACCTTCGGGCCGGCCGTATCGTTGAAGCGATCGACCGGCAGGACAAGGCCGTCCTGACGACCGGCGGGCCGATCTTCTACGATCGGCTGGTGCTGGCGCTGGGCGCCGATCCGGTTCGCCCGCCGATCGACGGGGACGCCGCGCACCGCGCGCTTGCGGTCAACAATCTCGACAATTATCGCGAATTTCGCGAAAGATTGCCGGACGGCGCGCGCGTGCTGGTGATGGGCGGTGGCCTCGTCGGCACCGAATTTGCCAACGACCTTTCCGCGAGCGGCTATCAGCCGGTGGTCGTCGACATGCTCGGCCATCCTCTCGCCCAACTCGTGCCGCCGGGGGTTGGTCAGATGATCCGCGACGCCCTGTCCGAAAAGGGCGTGGAATGGCATCTGGGCCGCAAGGTTCTGGCCATCCACAAGGGCGAAAAGGGAATCAGGGCTGAACTGGACGACGGCCTGGTGATCGAGGCGGCGGCGGTCCTGTCCGCCGTCGGGTTGCGCCCACATATCGCGCTTGCGCAGGAGGCCGGGCTGGAGGTCGCGCGCGGCATCAAGGTCGATCAGACCGGCCGCACCAGCGATCCTGCCATCTATGCCATCGGCGATTGCGCCGAATATCCGCAGGGACTGGTGGCCTATGTCACCCCGATCATGGCGGCGGCCCGCGCCATCGCACCCAGTGCGTTGGGCACGCCGACGGAGATCCGCTTTCCGCCGCTGTCGGTCCAGGTCAAGACCACCGCCTATCCTGTCGTCCTGCTGCCCGCGCCTGTCGGCGTGGACGGGCAATGGCAGGAAGTCGCCAATGACGAGCGCGGGCTGAAATATCATTATATCGACGCGGAGGGAGCGATCCGCGGCTATGTTTTCACGAAAGATTATTGCCAGGACCGCATGGACATGGACCGTGCCCTGAGCGAGCAGATGACAGGAGCGGCAGCGTGACGGGATTGGTGAAGGACAAGGTCGCAATCGTCACGGGCGGCGCGAAGGGGCTGGGCTACGGGATTTCCCGCTGCCTTGCACAGGCGGGCGCGCATCTCCTGATCACCGGCCGGGATGGCGCCGCCGCTGAAACGGTCGCCGCGGACATCACGCAAAGCTTCGGCGTCCGCGCCGTCGGCATGTCCGCCGACATGGGCGTCAAGACCGAAGTAGAAGCGATGATCGAGCGCGCCGTCGGCGAATTTGGCGGGCTGGACATATTGGTCAACAATGCGTCGCAGCTTTCGCCGAACGTCCTCCTCGAACAGAAGACGGACGAGATGCTCCAGCGGACGCTGGAGATCGGCACCTGGGGCAGTTGGTGGGCCATGCGCGCCGCCTTCCCGCATATGAAAGCGCGCGGCGGCGGTTCAATCATCAACTTCTATTCGATCGACGCCCAGACCGGCGCCTGGCTCCACGCCGACTATAATATGAACAAGGGTGCGATCCTGGGGCTTACCCGGACCGCCGCGGTCGAATGGGGCCGCTTCAACATCCGCACCAACGCCATCGCGCCGACCGGCATGGGGCAGGTGTTCGCAGACCTGGCGCAAAACGTCCCCGGCTTCCTTGAGATGGCGACCGCCAGCAACCCGCTCAAACGCGCGGGCGATCCCGAAAAGGACATCGGCCCCGTCGTCCTGTTCCTGGCGTCCGAGATGTCGCGCTTCGTCAATGGCGAGCTGATCAATGTGGATGGCGGCCAGCATCTGCCGGGCTATGTCAGCGTTCCGCACAACCTCGCCGAGATGGAAGCACAAACATGAAATTGATGCCGCACAACGACTGGAGTGAAATCGTCGCGACGGATCAGTCCGGCAGCATCCAGAAGATCATGGACGGCACGTTGCGCGCGATCAACTCCATCGGCGCGCGGCGCCTGTCGATGAGCGACATCAGCGAAAGCAGCGGCGTTTCGCGCGGCACGCTCTACCGTTATTTCGCATCCAAGGAAGAAGTGCTGGCGGCCTTTAGCGAATATGTTTGCAGCAGCTTTGAAAAAGGCATTGTGGAATCGGGGGAAGGCATCGCCGAACCGATCGAGCGCTTTCGCGCGGTGATGCGCTTTTACGGCCGCTTTACGATCGAGCGTTCGCCCGAAGGCATTTTCGAGGTCGAACCTGCCTTCCATCTCAATTTCCTGCGCAGTCATTTCGGCCGCCACAAGGCCGCCGTCCAGCGTGCGCTAGCGCCCGTCTTCGACCATTTCGACAGCCTGATCGGCCAGCGGGTCAACCGGGACGCCTTCTGCGACACCATGGTCCGCCTGCAACTGAGCACGCTCATCATTCCCGCCACCCCGGATTGGCTGGCCATCTGGAACAGCGCCCCCGATCGATTGTGCGACTGGGCATTGCAGATCGCCGGACACCATAGCGAACATGAGAAAGGATGAACTGATGGCTACTGCCCCCAAGGTGGATAATGAGATCCAGTGCGGTTTTGCCGAAAAGGCTGTCGCTGACGCGATGGTGGAAAAGGCGCGCAGCTTGCGCGCTTTCCTGCAGGGCGAAGCGCCCGAGGGCGAAAAGCGGCGCAGCCCCACGCCCGCCGTCGACAAGATGCTCAAGGAAGAGGGATTCCTGCGCATGCTGCTGCCGCAACGGCTGGGCGGCATGGGCCTTTCCCCGACAGATTTCTGCCGGGTGCAGATGGAAATCGCCAAGGGCGATCCGGCGATCAGCTGGGTGATCCAGATCATCAACGGCACAAGCTGGATCACCAGCCTTGCGCCCGACGGCGTGCAGGACGCTGTGTTCGGCGACGGTCCCCAGCCGGTCTGTGGCGCCTACAACCCGCCGGGCAAGGCCCGCAAGGTTGACGGCGGCTGGATCATCAACGGCTCATGGCCCTATATGTCCGGGTCGCGGCAGTCGAAATGGGCGCAGCAGGGCGTCGTGCTGGAGGGGTATGACGGCCCGGTCGTTCCGGGCATCAGCATGTGCTATCTGCCGATGGACAGCATGACCATCCAGGACACATGGTTCGTTTCGGGCATGCAGGGGACCGGCTCCGACACGGCGGTCGCCAAGGATGTATTCATTCCCGAAGCCCAGATGGTGCTGATGGATGAACGCGCCGGCCAGATCGACCGGACCAAGCGCCATTTCGGCGCGCCCTCCGATCTGCTGCCCGCCGTCCCGGTCGTCCGCACCACGGGCATCGCTCAGTTGATCGGCGCGGTCGAGGCCATGTTGGAGATCGTCACCGCCGAGGCTCCCAAAAAGCCGGTGCTGACGACGATTATCGGCCCGCGCACCAAGTCAGGCGCCTATATGCGCGATCTGGGCGAAGCGGCGGCGATGATCGACACCGCAAAGCTGATCCTGTTCGACCTGACTGCCAAGCTGGATCGCGTCGGTCTGGGCGAAGAATTCACCCTGGCGGAAAAGGCGAAACAGCGCGCAGGCGGCGCGCAGATGATCGAACTGGTTCATGGCGCCAGCGAGTCGCTGATGTTCCAGGCCGGCTCCTCCGGCTTTGCGCTGGACAAGCCGATCAACCGCTACTGGCGGGACATTTCGATGGCGCTGCGGCACATCCAGAATATCCCGACCATCGGCTATGAAATCTATGGCCGGAACCTGACCGGCGCCGATCCGATCTCTCCCCCGGGCGCCTATTGAGGTCGAAAGAAGGGTCGCCCCTTTCCCAACGGGCGACCTTCTCTTCTCCGCGGCCAGGCCGCATCCATCACTACCATAGGGGAATGCCATGCGGGCCGCCCTGATCGACAGCGATGGCGGCTTCGCGCTGGCCGATCATCCCGAACCGACCGCGCAGCCCGGCCATCGCGTCATCGACGTTGCGGCCGCCGGAATCGGGCCCACGGACCTCATGCGCGCGAAGGGCTTTTTCGGTCCCGTCGATGCGCCCTATGTGCCCGGCGGCGAGGGTGTCGGGCATCTGGATGATGGAAGCCGCGTCTACTTCGGCCATAGCAGGCCGCCCTTCGGCGCGATCGCGGAACGCACGCTTGTGGCCGAGGAGGAAATCTGGCCTGCTCCAGACGGCCTTTCCGACGACCAGCTGATCGCCCTCGCCATCTCCGGCACCGGCGCGCTGATCCCTCTGGAAGAGGCGCGGATCGCGAAGGGCGAGTCCGTCCTCATTCTCGGCGCGACCGGCCCTGTCGGGCAGATCGGCGCGCAGGTCGCCCGGCTGCTGGGCGCGGGCCGCGTCGTGGCGGCGGCGCGCGGCCGCGAACGGCTGGAGGCCATGCAGGCCGCCGGTCATGCCGATGCGATCGCCCTGTTGGGCGAGGGCGATGACGAGGCGGCGCTGAAAGCGGTCTCGGAAGGTGGCTATGACGTCGTGCTCGACATCATCTATGGTCCGCCGGCTGAAGCGGCGATGCGCGCCACGCGGCCCGGCGCGCGCATGATGAGCATTGGCGTGCAGGCCGGACCGACGGTCACGCTGTCCCTACGCGATCTCGTCTTCCGCAGCCATATCGGCGTCGGCACCGGGCAACGCCCCGCCAGCGAGCGCCGCGCCGCCTATGACCGGCTGATCGCCATGGCGATGACGCGGAGCCTGACCGTCGACACAACCCGCTACGCCTTTGCCGATGCCGCCGAGGCCTGGGCGGCGCAGGCCGGCAGTCCCCATGGCAAGATCGTCATCACCCGCTGATCCCATGGACGCGCCTGCCTTTATCGACCCTACCGTCCGCATTTTCGGCGATGTGCGGCTGGGCGACGATTGCAGCCTCTGGCCCTATGCCGTCCTCAGGTCCGAACGGGCGCATGTCTCGATCGGGCGCTGCGCCAGCGTACAGGATCATGCGATGATCCATATCGGCTGGGACGATCCCACGATCATCGGCGATTATTGCACCATCGGCCATCGCGCGGTGGTCCATGGCTGCACCATAGAGCCTGCCTGCCTGATCGGTATCGGCGCGACCATCATGGAGCGCTGCGTCGTTGGGCACGGCTCGATCGTCGCCGGACACAGTTTCCTGCCGCCCGACAGCGTGATCCCACCCCATTCGCTTGTCATGGGCACGCCCGGCCGTGTTGTCCGCCGCATCGACAAGCTGCGCGCGAACGTCGTCGATGCCTTGCTCTATCGGGACAATGGGCGCGCTTATGCCACAGGCGCCCATCGCATCTGGGAGCATGCCGACATGGCGAAGCTGGGTGGCGAAGCCGATGCCATTCTTGCACGCCAAGCTGCAGGCTGGGATAACCGGGGCATCGGCGAAGCCACCACAGGATAAGAGAGCGATCATGCCGGACACGACCGATATTGCCAGAGACGCCATGCTGGACCTGCTGTTCCGCGATGCTCGCACCCATAATCAATGGACCGCCCGGCCGGTTACGGACGAGACCGTCCGGCGCCTGTACAATCTCGCCAAATGGGGGCCGACGACGGCAAACAGCAATCCGGGCCGTTTCGTGTTCGTCCGTTCCGCCGCCGCCAAAGAACGCCTCAAACCCCATCTAAGCGCGGGCAATGTGGACAAGGTGATGCAGGCGCCCTGCACCGTGATCGTCGCGGGCGACACCCGGTTCTACGAATTTTATGACAAACTTTTCCCCTCCCGCGACATGCGCAGCACGTTCGAGGGCAAGGCAGCGCTGATTGCGGATACGGTGGCGCGCTCCTCGACGCTCCAGGGCGCCTATCTGATCATGGCGGCGCGGGCGTTAGGCCTGGATTGCGGCCCGATGTCCGGCTTCGATCAGGTCGGCACCGACGCGGAATTTTTCCCGGACGGCCGGTGGAAGAGCAATTTCCTGTGCAATATCGGCTATGGCAACCCGGACGGGCTCTTTCCCCGCAACCCCCGGCTGGATTTCGAAGAGGCCTGCCTGGACCTCTGATGCCGGGCGAGGCGTCCGCCGCAAGGCGAACGCCTCCTCCCCGTTCAGCTTGCTGGCGTCCACACCAGCGGCAGCGCGACCGGCTGGATCATCCCCAGATGGCATTCCACCTGATGGCCGGGGGCGATGCGGAAGTCGGGAATGCGGGCGAGAAACTCCTCCATCGCGATCCGCAGCTCGCGCCGCGCCAGATGCATGCCAACGCAGGTATGGATGCCGAAGCCGAAACCGACATGCCGTGGCCGCCGGTCGAGCCGAACCTCGGCAGGCGCGTCGAACTCGGCCGGATCGCGGCCGGCGAGCGTGGTTGACATCGCCACCTTGTCGCCGGGCATGAAGCGGATGCCGGCCACTTCGGTTTCCTTCTTGCAGGTTCTGAAGGTGGTCACCGCGCCATAAGCCCGCATCAGCTCATCTATGGCGTGCGGGATTTCCGACGGATTGGCCCGCAGATGGGCCTGATCCTCCGGATGGCTGCCCAGATGCCGGAAGTGTAGGCCCATATTGGTCGAAACCGTGTCCAGCCCGCCAATGAACAGATTGAACATGAAGCCCAGCAGTTCGTCGTCGGTCAGCGCCCGACCATCGATCCGCCCCTGCACGCCGAAGCTGATGAGATCATTGCGCGGATTGGCCCGCCTGTCCTCAATCTCTCCGCCCAGATAGGCAAGCACGCTACGCGTCGCCTCCGCGATCTTGGACAGGTCGTGATTGTGGAGCAGGTTCATTTCCCACTCCATGAACTCGCTCATCCGATCGTGCGGCAGGCCCATCAGTTCCATGAACACCTTGATGGGGAATTCAAAGGCAAAATCGCCCATGAACTCGCACTGGCCGCGCGGGGCGAAGGCGTCGATATATTCCACCGCATAGTGCCGGATCTTGTCTTCCAGCGCCGCCATCGCCTTGGGCGTGAAGGCCGGGTTGACCATCTGGCGAAAAGGCCCGTGGGCAGGCGGATCAAGTTCCGCTGGCGAGTTGATCCAGTTCCCCCCCACCAGCTTCGAGTAAGGCGAAAAGTCGGTCGAGGAGAAATGATCGGTGTCGAGATATATCTCGCGCAAATGCGCCATGCGCCGCGGCACCCAGGCGGGCGTGCCCCCCGGATAGGCGTGGGCGGCATAGATGATGTCGGGCCCCTCATGCACCTGCATCGCCAGATCGTCGAACGGATCCTCTGTCGTCGTCATGCCGAAGATGAAGGGGAAATCCCGGCTCACCAGTTCGGGCGGAACATGATCGGGGATCGGTTGCTCGGGAAACATCATCGCACTTGCTCTCCTTGTCGTCTTTGCCGGAAATTTCGGGCGGACATTGGGCCGCCCGCCACCCGCAAGGCACCTGTCCTTCAGAAGGATCGCGGCAGCCCCAGGCTTTCCGCGATGCCGTTGCGCACCATTTCGTTGGTGATGGGACCGATGCGCCACAGGCGGCTGTCTCGCCAGTAACGCTGCATGTCGGTCTCCGCCGAATAGCCCATGCCGCCCAATATCTGGATGCCCATGTCCGCTGCGGCATTGGCGTTTTCGGACGCCATGAGCTTCAGCATATTGGCCTCGACGCCGACATTCTCGCCCCGGCTCTGCTTGTCGGCGCAATAATGCAGCATCAGTTCGGTCGTCTTCTGCATGGTCGCGATGTCGGCGACATAATGTTGCAAGCTCTGGAACCGGCCGATGATCCCGCCAAAGGCCTTGCGCTGTTTCATATAGTCGAGCGCGTCTTCCAGCACGCCATCGATGACGCCCAGGCAGAAGGCGCCGACCATGATGCGCTCGTTGTTGAGCGTGGGCAGCAGCATGTACCAGGCCTTGTCGGGTTCACCCAGAACATGCTCTTCCGCGACAAACGCGTCCTCGAAGTGAACGGAGCAGCTGCCCATCGATCGCATACCCAGCTTGGCCAGCGGCGTGATCGTCACGCCCGGCGTCTTCGTCGGCACCCAGAAGAGGGTCAACCCCTGATGCTTCTTCTCGACGCTCCTGCTGCTGCGCGCGATCACCAGTAGATAATCGGCGACGTGCGCGGAGGAGGACCAGATCTTCTCGCCATTGAGTTTCCACCCGCCATCGACCCGGTCCGCCGTGGTGGCCATCGCGCCGAGCAGGTCCGTGCCACCGCCCGGCTCGGTAAAGGCGATCGCGGCCTTCAGCTGGCCCGTCGCAATCAGCGGGAGATATTTCGCTTTCTGTTCGGCCGATCCGTAAAGCCCGATGGATTTGGACCCCGCAAAGCTGGTGATGCCCCATATCCACGCCAGCCCGCCGAGCGACCGGGCCAGTTCCCGCGCCAGCAGCATCTGCATGACGACATCGCCGCCCTGCCCGTCATAATCCTCCGCTATGCCGATGCCGTGGAAACCCGCTTCGGTGAACTTGTCCCACAGCGCGAAGGGATAATGATGCTCGTCCTTTTCTAGCGCGCGCGCCCAGTCCTTGGGCACTTCACTGTTCACCCATCGGCGCACCATGTCGCGGAAAGAGCGATATTCTTCGGGCAGTTCGAAATCCATTGTCAATCCTTTTGGAGTCGGTCCAGATCGGCGCCCGCCATGGCCTCGGCATCGCACAGGGCGATCAGGCGCGCCGCCATCCGGTCGAGGCAGGCCAGCACGGCATCCCGATCGCCCGCTAGAAACGCCTGTAGTATCGCCTCATGCTCGCGAAGGCCGCTTTCGCGTAGGGTCGTGATGCCATGCAGAAAAATGAAGCGAGCGATCAGCCCGCGCCGGTCCAGCGTCGACCGTAACAGTTCGCGGCTTTCCGAGGCCTTGATGAAGATCGTGTGGAAATCGAGCCCGGCCATGATCGCGGCCATATATTCGCCGCTCGCCAATGCCGCGCTATAGCGCGCGATCGCCCTTTTCAGCGCCTTGATCTCCGCTGCGCCGATGCGGGGCATGCCCCAGCCATAACCCAGCCGCCACAGTTCGGCCTGCACACGGATCAGGTCGCGGGTCACGTCAGGGTCGATCGGCGTCGCCCGCTTCAACCGGTGGGTTTCGACTTCCACCAGCCCTTCGGACGCCAATGTGCCCAGCGCTTCCCTGACCGGCGTCGCGCTGACATTCAACTCCTGCGCCAGCGCCGTTTCCCGCAGCAGCGCGCCGGGCGGAATGACACCCGCCACGATCCTTGATCGCAACACCGCCGCTACGGCCTGGCGCCGCGTCGCCGGGGATTGCAAAATCTCGGGCGACGCAAGCCGGTCAAGGGCCGATGCCCAATAGTCCATGGAGGCTGTATCCTGCGATTCCATATTCTATAGAATGCAGCACGGGGACACGGTCCGTTCCTCTCCAAGGATAGGGTGTCGGGACAGCGAACCGCTATAGGGCCACTGCATGAAATGCCCGAAATGCAAAACGCCGCAGAACGGTTATGGCGGGTGGTGCCGCGCTTGCGGCCATGCTGGCGGCAATGTTCGCCGGGCGATGCTGTGGACTTTGATACCCACATCGATGATCGCGGCCCTATTGCTCGCGCGGATCGGCTATGCCGAAATCACGCGGCAGGGCAGCAGCCGCAACAGCTACAGTAACGCCATCGAAACCCAGAATGCGAGCGGCCGCAGCGCTGCCTTTGCCAAGCTCATGCATGATGCAGGGCAGACATGTTCGCGCACGTCCAAATCCCTGTTCAGGGGAGATATCGGCCCCAACGCGGCCTGGGCGCTGCGCTGCGAAGATAGCGGCGACTGGCTGGTCCTGATCGCGTCCAACGGCGCGACGCGCATCGCGAGCTGCGGTCCGCTGAACAAGGCCGGCACGCCCTGCTGGACCCAGCTCTAGCGCCTCGGCCTTTTCTGGAGTCGATGCTCTCTGGTTGCAGTCCGGGTCGGCCGGTCAGCCAAGCCCCTCCCCGCTCCGCCACCAGCCAAGGCCGGGCGCGGCCCGCATCATCATATCCCATGCCAGCACGCTCGCCGCTGCGATGGCGGCTGGTTCCGCTCCCAGACCGGCGAAGGTGCGTTCGACCATCTCGTCGATATAGGCGCGGGGCTCGACCGACCGGAGCATCAGGCGCCGCCGCGCCTCGATGGTCATGCCGACGATCAGGTCCACTGCCACGTCGATCGACCGGAACTGCATCCGCCCGCCATCCCGCGCGGCCTTCAGCGCATCGCGCACCAGCAGGTCGAACATGCTCGCCCGCGCAAAATAATCGACATAGTCGACGCGGCAGGTAAAGCCGCCCCATCGCGGATCATGCCAGGCCCGCGCCATCGCCATCGCCGCGCCGCCGACCGCCCGGACCAGCGGGTCCGTCACATCGTCGAACAGCCTGCGGAAATCGGCGATCAGGTCCGCGGTCATCCGCTCGCCCAGTTCATTCACCGCAGCGTCGAGGGACTCGAAATATTTGTAGAAACTGCCGCGCGATACGTCCGCTGCGCGGATCACGTCTTCGATCACCAGACTACCGCTGCCCTGCCCCGGCTGATACAGGTCGAGCACGGCGTCGAGCAGCCGCTCGCGCATCCGGGCGCGCCTGATCGCAGCCGCCGCCGTGCGCGGATCGACATCAGCGGGTGCAGGCGCGGCGTCGGACATCGCCGCCCTATTGCATCGGGTGGAAATAGCGCGCAAGCAGGCTGCCATCCTCCCCGAATATATAATGTTCGATGCTGTGCACGCAGACAGGATGCCCCTCATATTCGCCTTCGTTGCGGACATATATGACCGCCTCGTTGCCGCTCACCTTCACATCCTCGACGAACAGCTTCCATCCGACATATTGCGCGCACAGAGCCTCCAGCTTGTCCCATCCTTCCTGCACCGGGCCGGTGGCCGGGTCCTGCACCTTGAATCCGCCCGGCGCGATCGCGCGGAAGGCCGCCATGAAATCGTCGATACGGCCCTCGCTGAACATCTCGGCCTGAGCCTTCAGGAATGTCGCGATTTCCTGTGCGGTCGGTTGTGTCATGATATGTGCTTCTCCTGTCATTTCGGTCTCGCCCAGGTCGGGGCCGGCGTGATATCGGGCAGCAGGGCGATATTGGATGGCAGACCGGTGATCGCCCGGCCATATAGCTCGATGGAAAGCTGTCCGTTCAACGCATTGTGACGGGTGCCGACGCTCAGGTCGCGCCAGATCCGCTGCAAGGGGTTGGAAAGGGCGAAGGCGCCCGGCCCGGCGACATCCATCAACCGGTTGCCCGCCGCGCGCAGCAATTCCATCGCATAGCCGCAATCGGCCTGGATCCGCGCCTTGTCGAAGCCGGTGAGCCCGCGGCATTGCGCCGCTTCGTCCAACATCCCGGCGGCACGGCGAACATGCAACCAGGCCGAATCGATCTCCATCGCCGCGCGGCCGGTCATGCCGACCAGAGCCTCCGAACCGCTCTGCCCGGCATAGGTCCAGCCCGCTATCTGCCGCCTGGGCATCGCCTGGGCTACGCCTTCGAGCAATGCCGTCGCCGCACCCAGCATCGGCGCGAGCACGCCCAGCGGGAATAGCGGCTCCATCGGCCATCGGTCGCGCGGCTCCAGCCCCTCCATCGCCAGGATCGCCTCGGCCGGCGGCGTGCGCGACGACCAGAGGATCAGGTTGTCCGGCACGAACAGATCCCGCGCGACGATCATGTTGCTGCCGGAACCGGCCATGCCCGCGACATGCCAATTGTCCTCGATCGAACAGGCAGGGTCGCGCAGATCCAGAAATGCCAGAGCCGGTTCAACACCCGCATCCGTTTCGATCATGACGCCGTTCAGCGCCCAATCGGCGTGCAGGCACCCCGATCCATAACCCCAGCGCCCCGACACGCGATAGCCACCCGGCACCGCAACCGCTTTGCCCGAAGGCGCGGAGGCACTGCAAAACAGTTCCTCGCCGGTCTGGAACAGCCGCTCCGTCATGGCCGGCGGCAGCGCGAACGCCGTTCCGGTAATTCCTGACAGCAGCCCATAGGACCAGGCAGTGCCGACGCAGCCTTTGGCCAGTTCGGCAACTGTCTCGATATGGGTGGTCAGCCTGTGGCCTGGCCCACCGGCGCGTTCAGGCGCCGTGATATGGAACAGGCCGGATGCGCGCAACGCCTCCATCACCGCCGGAACGATCCGCCGCTCGCGCTCGCAGGCGGCGGCATGGTTCTCCAGCAAGGGCCGCAGCGACGCGGCGACGACTACAGGGTCCGCCACGAAGGCCACGGGCCGCACGTACGCCGGACGTTCTTCCACCGTTTCAGATCGCATCAGAATCATCGCTCCTCTCCCGTTCCCCTGTATAATGACGTTATTGTCATTATACCGCAAGCGCGGTCCGACTGGTCTTGGCCGTCCCGCCATCCTGCGGACCGTTGCCTTTTCGTTTCGACGCGCCCTGCCTCCCGATAGGCTGTTGGCAGACGCTCCTCTTCTAGGGTCTGCGCAATCGCAAACCGCGCCGGTAAGGCCGGCACCAAGAGAGGACTTGCACCCGATGCGCAAAATCGACCTTCCGCCCTTTGACCGCGCTGCTTTCGCCGACAAATATGGTCCCTGGGCCATCATCGCGGGCGCGTCCGAAGGCACCGGCGCCTGCTATGCGGAACAGCTGGCCGCCATGGGCATCCATCTGGTGCTGGTCTCGCGTCGGCAGGAAGCGCTCGATGCGCTGGGTCAGCGGCTGGCAACCGAGCATGGCGTCGAATATCGTGCCATCACCGCCAACCTCACCGAACAGGGCGCCGGAAGCCGACTGGTAGAGGCGACCGCCGATCTGGACATCGGCCTCTACATTTCCAATGCCGGCGCGGACGGCGCAGGCAACAGTTTCTTCGGCGAACCCGTCGATCGTTCGCTTCGGCTGCTCACCATGAACGCGGCCAATGTGCTGGAAGCGGTGCATGGCTTTGGCAATCGCTTCCTGAAGCGCGGCAAGGGTGGCGTCGTCGTCATGTCGTCCGGCGCCGGCCTTGGCGGGCAGCCCTGGCTGGTCATGTATTCCGCGACCAAGGCGTTCGAGCTCAATTTCGTCGAATCGCTCTGGGCCGAACTGGAAGGGCAGAATGTCGATATCGTCGGCGTCGCCGCCCCGATCATGGATACGCCGACCCTGCGCCGCGCGACCGAGGGGCTCGGGATGGATTATTCCATTGCCTATGATCCGGCCGATGTCTGCGCGCTCGCCCTAGCCAGCCTGGGCAAGGAACCGTTGGTGATCGTTCCCGATGGCCCGGACGAGGAGAAAATCCCACAGATCCAGGCCGATCGCAAGACCCGCCTCGTCGCGCTGGCCGAATGGGGCAAGGCCTATACCGCCGCAGCGAACGGCTGACCGGGCAAAAAAAAGGGGAAGAGATAATGACGGATCAGGTCGACGTCGTCGTCATCGGCGCAGGACATAATGGCATGGCCGCCGCTGGATATCTGGCCAAGGCCGGCAAGAAGGTCGTCGTGGTCGAGCGTCTGGCCAAGGTCGGCGGCATGACCAGTTCGGGCTATATGATCCCCGAAGCCCCCGACCATCTGGTGACGCCCTGCGCCGTCGAGCTGCTGTTCGCCCGTAAATCGGGCATCATCGAGGATTTCGACCTGCCCAAATATGGGCTGCGCACGGTCGATCCCGATCCGACCTACGCCTATCTTCATCCCGACGGCAGCTCGATCGCGCTCTTCTACGACTATCACCGCACGGCGGAGGATATTGCCCGCATCAACCGCAATGATGGCAAGGCCTATCTGGAGTTCATGAAGACGCTGAACGTCATGATGGACATCGGTTTTCCGCTAATGATGGCGGAGCCGGGGCGGCCGGACGTGAAGAACCTGTCGAAGATGATCGGCAGCGCGGTCCGCAATGTCCGCCTGAAGGACGAGCTGGTCGCCATGTCGAAGGCGACGGCGGACCAGATCGCCTGCGAACGGTTCGAGCATCCGGCGACGATCGCCCTGCTGCTGGGCATCGCGGCGGGGGCGGGTCCGGTCGATGACGACGGCAATGCCGCCGCCTACATGATCTTCGCCGTCACCCACAAATATGGCACCGGCAAGCCGATCGGCAGCCTGCAATCCTTCTCCGACGCGCTCGCGCGCAGCATCGAGGCGTCGGGCGCAACGATCGAGCTCAATGCGCCCGTCGCGGAGATCATCGTCGATGACGGCGCGGCGAAGGGTGTGCGGCTGGAGGACGGCCGGGTCATCCGCGCGAAGATGGTCATCGCCGCCTGCGATCCCCGGACCGCCATGCGGCTCACGACGCCCGGCGGCGTTCCGCGGGCGCTGACCCAGCGGATCGAACATGCCCCCGCGAACCGCTCGAACGCGGCGCCCTTCCTTGCCAATATCGCCATGTCCGGGCCGCTCCGCCTGAAGAAGCATCAGGATTTGCGGCATGACGACGCCGATCTCAACAAGGCGGTCGGCCTGATCGGCACGCCGGAAGAAGTGCGCGAGTCCTTCGCCACGGCGCGGCGCGGCGACATCCCTCACCGGCACGCCATGTCGCTGAGCCCATTGTCCAATTCCGATCCGACGCAGGCGCCTCCCGGCGGGTCGCTCGCCTATGTCTATCTGCCGGGCGTCGCCGTGGACGCGCGGGAGGGCTGGTCGCCCGCGCTCAAAGATCGGACCATGACATCTGTCATCAGTCATCTGGGTGAATTTTACGACGGCCTGGACACGGAAGTGGGCCGCTTCGTCGAGACCGCGCGGGAGCGGGAGAAGCGGCTCAACGTCACCAATGGCTGCGTGACCCATATCGATTTCGGCGCGCTGCGTTCGGGCGTCCATCGCCCGGCCACTGGTTTCGGCGGTCCCAAGCCGCCCTTCCCTGGCTTCCTGATCGGCGGCGCCGGCGCGCATCCGGGCGGGGGCGTATCCGGCATTGCCGGGCGGATCGCGGCCAACCGCGCGCTGCGCGAACTCAAGAAGATCAAATAAGCGATGTCGAGCAAACCTAATCCTGTCGGCATCCCCGCCCATCTCGACGATGTGACGGCGCAATGGCTGACCCAGATCATGCAACCGCGCTATCCCGGCATCGTGGTCGAGGGGATGGAGGAGGTATTCCTCCGCAACAGCCACACCACCAAATATCAGGTGAAACTGACCCTCAACGACGTCGGCAAGGCGGCCGGCATCCCCGGAAATGTCTGCCTCAAGGCTAATTGGGCGCAGTTCGACAGCCAGGGCATCTGCCGCCTCGAAGCACGTTTCTATGAGGATTTCCGCCGCCACGTCGCCTTCCCCGCCCCGCGCTCCTACTTCGAGGCATGGGATCCGCGCCCCGACAGCGGCCAGGGACTGGTCGTGATGGAGGATCTGTCCATTGAGGGCGGTCATTTCGGCATCAGCACCGACCATATGGGCGTGGAGGAAGCCGCGCGCGGCGTCGCCAGCTTAGCGCGCATTCATGGCGCCTTCTGGGACAGTCCGGTCCTTCACGCGGCCGATTGGCTGCCTGTCTCCATGGCGACACCTGTGGACACGCAGCAGCTGACCATGATGTACGGCTTTGCCGAGCAAAACCATGCCAAGCCGGACTATCAGGCTTTCCTGCCGGGCTGGATCAAGGGCGATCTCTCGCGCCTGCATGGCGTCTACAACGCACTGATCGATTTCGCGCAGACCAAGGAACAGGGCCCATGGTGCCTGGTCCATGGCGACAGCCATCAGGGCAACAGCTATGTCCGCCCCGATGGCGAGCGCGTGTGGCTCGACTGGCAGCTGGTCCGCAAGGGACGGCCGATCCGCGACTTCACCTATTTCATTCTGGGAGCGCTCACGATCGAGGAGCGGCGCGCCCATGACCGCGAATTGCTGCGCCACTACCGGAACTGCCTGGTCGAAACGGGGGCGTTGGGCGTGCCGGATGACGACACGCTCTGGGAATATTATCGCCGCTGGCCGCCCTATGCGATGCAGGCGTGGATCGCGAACATGGACGAATGGGGGCAGAAGGGCATGCACATCGTCGAGCGCATCTTCGTGGCGGGCGAGGATCTGGGCACCGTCGCCGCGCTCGGCGTGCAATTTTGACGCAGGGATGACCGGATGAGCGACGCCGTCACGGCTTTCCGCGCCGATGTTCCGCAGGCGGCACTGGACGATCTGCGCCTCAGGTTGCGCCGTACGCGCTGGCCCGAGGCGGAGACGGTCAGCGACTGGGGTCAGGGCGTCCCGCTGGCGGCGCTGCGCGATCTGTGCGCCTATTGGGCGGACGGCTATGACTGGCGGCGGTGCGAAGGGGCGCTCAATGCCCTGCCCCAGTTCACCACCGCGATCGATGATCTTTCGATCCATTTCATCCATGTACGCAGTCCCCGGCCGGACGCGCTGCCGTTGATCCTGACCCATGGCTGGCCGGGATTGGTGCTGGAGTTTCTGAAGGTGCTCGGCCCGCTAACCAATCCCGCCGCCCATGGCGCGCCGGACGCGCCAGCCTTCCATGTCGTCATCCCCTCGCTGCCAGGCTACGGCTTTTCGGACAAGCCAACGGCCGCAGGCTGGGGCGTCGAGAGGATCGCGCAAAGCTGGATCCAGCTCATGCGCCGCCTCGGTTATGACCGCTTCGCCGCGCAGGGCGGCGACTGGGGCGCGGCGATCACAACCGCCATCGCCATGGCCGCGCCGCCCGAATGTATCGGTGTCCATCTCAACATGCCGCTGGTATTCCCGGAGGAAAGCGACTTTGCCGACCTGACCCCGGCCGAGGCCAAAACGGTCGAGCGGATGCAATATTATCAGGAACATGATTCCGGCTACGCCAAGCTGCAGGGCACCCGACCGCAGACGATCGGCTATGGGCTGGCGGACTCGCCCGTGGCGCAAGCCGCCTGGATTTATGAGAAGTTCCAGGCATGGACAGACAATCGGGGCGTGCCGGAGAATGCTCTGACACGGGACGAAATGCTGGACGTGATCAGCCTCTACTGGCTCACCAACAGCGGCGCGTCGTCCGCGCGGCTCTATTGGGAAAGCGCCAATGCGTTTCAGGCGCGTCAATTGGACCTGCCGGTCGGCGTCAGCATCTTCGCGCAGGAGATTTTCCGTCCATCACGGCGCTGGGCCGAACGCAGCTACCCGCGCCTCATGCATTGGAACGAGCTGGATGCCGGCGGCCATTTCGCGGCCTTCGAGCAGCCGGCGCTGTTCGTCGCAGAATTGCGGGCCTGCTTCGGCGCGATGCAAGGGTAGCGCCTGCCGCAATCCCCCTACCGCACGGCAGGCTCGATTCGTCCTCCGTCGATCAAAATCGCCTCCGCATCGGGATCGTGCCGGATGACTGCACCGATGCAAAGCGGCGGCGCGGTCCAAAAGAGAGAGGATAATGCATGAGCGAGCCTGCCATCGCCCCCCCTGCCGTCATCGATCGGCATCTTGTCCCCCGCCCCTATCCCGCCCGCACCGCGTCCCTGCCCCACGGTCGCTTCACGCCCGACGCCGCATGGCTGGGATCGTTGGTGGCCAACAAATATCCGGGCGTCGTCGCGCAATCGATGGAGGTCGTGCAGCTGTTCGACAGCCACACCACAAAATTGCGCGTCGCGGTGGACTGGAATGATGCCGGGCGGGCCGCCGGCTTGCCGCGCAATCTGTGCATCAAATCGAACTGGTCGGGCATGTTCGATGATGTCGACATCCATGCGCTCGAAGCGCGCTTCTATCATTTCCTGACGGACAAGCTCACAGCCAATACGGCCACATGCTATTATGCCGACTGGGACGATGACGGCTCGGCGCGAGGCGTTATCGTGCTGGAAGACCTTATCGACCGGGGCGGCACGTTCGGCCACTCGACCCAGCATGCCGGTGTCGACGGGGTCGCGACCGCGCTGGCGGATTTGGCAAAGCTGCATGCGGGCCTGTGGGAAAGCCCGTTGATCACGCCCGAAGCGGCGCCCTGGCTGCCGACATCCATGGCGGTGCCGGTCGATTATGATCAGGTCCGCATCATGTGGCAGTGGATCGAAGAAAATTTGAAAGACCCCAATTTCCGCGCCATCGCACCCCGACATTATCTGGACGACGCGCGCAGGGTTGAGCGCGCCTATGACCGGCTGGTCGCCTTCGAGCGCGCCTTCGACGCGCCCTATTGCATCATCCTGGGCGACTGCCATCAGGGCAACACTTACATCCTGCCCAATGGCGAGCGCATGTGGGTTGACTGGCAACTGGGCCGGCGCGGGCGGCCATGGCGCGACCTTACCTATTTCACCGTCGGATCGCTGACGATCGAGGAGCGTCGCCAAAATCATCGCGACCTGATCGCCCATTACCGCGACTGCCTGATCCAAGAGGGCGCGACCAATGTCATCGACCTAGACACCATCTGGAAGGAACAGGTCCCGCGCTGGGTGATGTACGGCATCCAGGCCTGGGTGGCGAACATGGACTATTGGGGCCAGAACGGCCTGCCGATGAACGAGCGGTTCTTCGCTGCCGGCGAAGATCTGGGCAGCTGGAAATTGTTGGGCGAATGACGATCATGCCCGTGCCGCGCTCGAACCGCGGCACGGGCATCGATTTAACGGCGGCGTTTAGGCGCTGTCAGGCGCTGCGCGGCGCCATGAAGGACGCGATGCGCGGCTGAACGCGCAAGTCGGCCGGCACATGGTCCGGCCCAATGCGCCGATCGATTTCCTCCTCAAACCAGTAAAGCGCGCGCTCCTGATAGCCGGCCCAGATCGAAGGGATCGTCCCGTTGCGCAGCGATTGCTGGATATTTTCGAACAGGCACAAATCCTCGGACAGGATATGCTCGGTCGCCGTGCGCATCCCCTGCCAGTAGAGCTTGTCCTCCTCGCTGTCTGTCGCCCATCCCATCTGGCGCACTTCCATGACAGACCGATCGGATCCCATCGGCCAAAAGCATTGCAGGTTGAACCCCACCGGATCGAGCGAGAAAAATGTGTTGGGAAAGGTCGGCAGCGCAACCGTATTTTCCAGAAATACCGGCGCGATGTCGTCCGGTTTGACCGGTGGGGTCTTGAACAGCGACTCCCCGCCCTTCTTCCGCGTTCCGAACCGCATATGACCGCCTTCATAAAGCGCGATCACGAAACTGCGCGAATCCAGATGCGGCGCCAGCGTCGTGGGATGGACCGTGTTGACATGATAGATCTCAAGGAAATTATGATAGGCGATTTTCCAGTTGCACGCCATTTCGACGAAGAAATGATCCTTCACCACCATGCGCTCCAGCGGATATCCTTCCGTCAGCGCCACGAATTCCCCTAGGAAATTCTGCAACGGCTCAGCGTCGTCCTCGAAATTGATGAAGATGAAGCCGCGATAGGTATCGCACTTCACTTCGATCAGACCGTTTTCCGCCTTGTCGAGACAAGCGAAATCATGCTGGCTGGGAACCGATTTGAGGGTGCCTTCAAGGTCGTAGCCCCAGGCGTGATAGGGGCAGATGAAGCGCATGGCGCGCCCCTGTGACTCAAGCAGAAGCGGGGAACCGCGGTGCCGGCAGGCATTGTGAAAGGCGCGGATTTGACCGTCCTTGCCGTGGGTGAGAATGACCGACCGGTCCAGGTGCTGGAACAGGCGGTAGGAACCGGGCGCGGGAAGGTCGGATGCAATGCCGGCCAGCAGCCAGGTGCGATTCCAAAGCCTGTCCTTTTCCAGCGCTTCGAAATGCGGGTCGGTGTAGCGCCCGGCTGGAATCGGAGGAAGGGCCGGAAAATCGCTGGGATGCTCGGATCGCTTCAACTGCTCGTCCATTGTCCGGTTGAGCAATTCCAACGCAGCTTCACGCATAGCTCTCTCCTGAATCAAAGCCCGCAGGCTCCTTTTCAATCAGACTGGCCACATCACAGTTCAAGGAACCTGCAATTGGATAGGGTCATCACTGTCATAGTCCCGGCAAGCTGATAGCCTTCGGTTCCGATGAGTATGCTTATGGCCTTGAAACATCCTACATCCACGGACGGAATCACCGTCGATTATATCAATCAGCTACTGGCCACGGCGGGCACGGGCGCAACCGTCACCGACATGCGCATCATCGACGCCAAAACCTATGGCGAGCAGATGGTGTCGACGGCGGGGCGCGTGGCGATTGAGGTCGACTATAGCGATGACACGGCCCCTGACCTGCCCAACCGCCTGGTGCTCAAGCTGACCCGGGCGGTCGATGAGATCATGGCCCCCTTCTACGCCAATGAAGTGGGCTTCTACCGGGGCATTCGGCCGGAACTCGCGATCGAGGCGCCGCGCTGTTTCGGTGGCGACTTCAGTGCCTCCACCACGCATTTCGGGCTGTTGCTCGAAGATCTGGGCGTGCGGGGCGCGACCTTCCCCAACACGACCATGCGGACCGGGCCGGACGATGTGCGGGCCTTGCTGGATCAGCTGGCCCGGCTGCACGCGCGCTTCTGGGAATCACCCCGCTTCGGCGCGGATCTGGCCTGGGTCGAAACCCATGTCCAAGGCGCGGTCGCAACGATGATGAACGAACTCGCGCCCGCCTATATCGCGCATGAGGTCGAGACCGAAAATTTCAAACGGGAAATGGTGCAGCGGCTCCGCACCACGCCCGACAAACTGCTTGCGGGTGTGCAAGCGGTTCAGCGACATCAATCGACCCTGCCCCAGACGCTGCTGCATGGCGACACGCATCTCGGCAACAGCTACCGCCTGCCCGACGGAACGGCAGGCCTGCTCGACTGGCAGCTCATGGTGCGCGGCTACGCGATGCACGACGTCAACTATATCGTGACCACGGGCCTTTCCATTGCGGACCGGCGGGCGCATGAGCGCGATCTTCTGGGCTATTATCTGGATCGCTTGGGGCAGGAAGGCGTCGCACGCCCTTCTGCCTTCGACGATGCCTGGGCCGAATATCGGCGAACCCTGATATGGGGCGTCTATATCGGCTGGCTGACGACCCCCGTTGTCAATTATGGCTGGGAGATCAACGTCATGAATCATCTGCGGCTGACCACCGCCTATGAGGATCTCGAAACCGCAAAGCTTGTCGACGCGCTGCTTTGACGGCGCGCTGACCGACTACAACTGATTGCTCCCCGATGCGGCGAACAGCCGCTGGAAATCGACCATCGTAGGCTGGTGGGCGGTAAAGCCGCCGTCCACCGGGATCAGCGCGCCGTTGATGAAGCGGGACTCGTCCGACGCCAGGAAGGCGACGACATGGGCGATGTCGCGCGGGCTGCCCAACTCGGGGTTGAGATGATGGTCGAGCAGCACATCCTTGACCGCTTGCGGCGTCGTTTCGACTGCCGTCTCGCTGAGGACGAAGCCGATGGCGATGACATTGGAGCGGATGCCCTGCTTGCCATATTGGGTCGCGAGGAAGCGGCTGAGGTTGATGAGCGCCGCCTTGGACGCGCCATAGGCCGTCAGCGTCATTTCCCCCAACAGGCCGAAACCGGACGCGGAATGGATGAGCGACCCGCCGCCCCCGGCGATCATAATGGGCAGCGCATGTTTGCACAGCAGCATCGGCCCTCGCGCATTGACGGCAAAGGCCCTGTCCCAGGCGCCGGTGTCGAGATGGACAACATCACGATCGAGCCCGCGCTGCTCGGTCGTCTGATAGGCGGCATTATTGTGGAGGATGTCGATCCGCCCGTGCCGGCCGGCGATCCGCGCAACCGCAGCGGAAATGCTGTCCTCGCCGGTCAGGTCGAACGTCTCCGCTTCGGCACGGAGATTCTTGCCGCGTAACGAATGCGCCGCCGCTTCCACCCGATCCGCCAATATGTCGGAAAGGATCACGGTCGCCCCCCTCTCGGCCAGCACGGTCGCCACCTCCAGGCCGATGCCCTGCGCCGCGCCCGTCACGATCGCTACGCGACCAACCAAGGATCCCACCATTTCGCTTCCTTATATCCACGTGACAAACGCTGAGCGCCAACCAGCGATACCTAACCGCCTAGGACGGATCGAAACAATAGGCGCAGATCTTGTTGCCGTCGGGGTCCAGCAGATAGGCGCCATAGGCGTGGGGCACGGCGCCGCGGGGCCCCGGCTGCCCGGCATCCTTGCCGCCCGAAGCCAGACCCGCGCGATGAAAGTCATCGACCGCGCGGCGATCCGGCGCCTTCAATCCCAAGGTCGCACCATTGCTGCATGTCGCCCGACCGTGCAGCGGGCGCAGGATCAGCAATTCGGGCAGCCGTCGCCCATAGCCGACGCCCTGATCCAGAAACGGACCGAGATTGACGATCCCCAGCGGCGCAAGCACCGCATCGTAGAAATGGGCGGACCGCTCCAGATCGTTGCTGCCAAGGCAGACATGCGTGAAGATGCCCATCCTGCCCTCTATCTGCTCAGTGCGCCCGGCTCATGCCTTCCAGCATATCGGCGACATAGGGCGTATGATGAACGATCCCGCCATCCACGCCGATCACCTGCCCGGTGATGAAGGCCGCGCTATCCGACGCCAGGAACAGCACCGCACCGGCAATATCCTCCGGCACGCTCTCGCGCGGGAGCAGGACATGCCGCTGGATCATGGCGATCTGCTCAGGGGTCATCATCTCCCGGGCCAGCGGGGAGAGCACGAGGCCCGGCGCGACCGCGTTGACCCGGACGTTAAATCGGCCGAACTGCACCGCCGCATTGCGGGTCAGCGCGTTCACGGCTGCCTTGGACGCGGAATAGGACGGATTGTTGATGTCGCCGGTCAGCGCCACCCCGGTCGAGGTGTTGATGATTGAGCCGCCGCCGCCCGCAATCATGTGTGGCGCGACCGCCTTGATCATCAGCATCGTGCCCCGCGCATTGACATGAAAGGCGCGATCCCAGGTCGCGGCGTCGAGATCGAGAAGCGAACCATCGGCCGCCATCTGCTCCAGCCGCGTGTCGGCGGCATTGTTGTGGAGGATGTCGATGCCCTGATGCTGCCGCATCACATCTGCTACCAGCGCCGTGATGCTGTCCTCCTGCGCGAGGTCGAGCGCCATCCCCTGCGCCTGCCCGCCCGACGCTTGAATAGACCGGGCGACGGCTTCTGCCCGTTCAGCCGCAATATCCGCCAGGATCACCGTCGCGCCAGCCTTTGCCAAGGCCCGTGCGCAGGCCTCCCCGATATTGGCCCCCGATCCGGTGACGATAGCGACCCGTCCCGATAAATCCGTCATGGGCATCTTCTCTCCTGTCTGTCATGGGCGCGGCACCATCGGGCTTCCGCCGCAGCGGGACGCTGCCACGGCAGGTGCCCGGCGATACCTAGACAAAGATAGGTTTGGCGGAATTGATAAACCGCGCATCTATGGCGCTCCTCAAGCGGAGAGCCCTTCATGAGCGTCACCATCTTTCAACTCGACCGGTCCCGCTCTGAACGTGCGGTCTGGCTGATGGAGGAAGTAGAGTGTCCCTATGATATTCACTTCTATGCGCGTCTGGAAACACTCGCGGCGGAGCCGGCCTACAAGGCTTTGCATCCGCTGGGTTCTTCGCCAGTGATCGAGGCCGACGGACAACGCATCGCCGAAAGCGGGGCGGTCATGGACTATCTCGCCACGACACAGGGGAACGGTGCGCTCCGCGCCAATCCCGGCGCTCCGGACTATGCTGACTATCTTTTCTGGTTCCATTTCGCCGAATCCTCCCTGATGCCTGCGCTGGTGACGGAGATCATGGCCGAACGGGCAGGCATCGCGCAGGATCATCCCTCCCGCGTCGCAGGTCGGGCTCATTCATTGCGCCTTCTGAAACTTGTCGACGACCGGCTAACGCATGCCCCCTATATGGCGGGCGACCGGTTCACGGCGGCCGACATCATGATGACCTTTCCCTTCACCACCACGCGATTGTTCATGTCCGTCGACGTGGAAGGACATAAGAGCATCGCCGCCTATGTCGGGCGGATGACGGCGCGTCCGGCCTATTGCCGGATGCGCGCCATTGTCGATCATCCCCCGATCGCCTGACAGATCAGCGCATCGCCAGCTTTTCCGCGCCGCCCGTGCGTACCCGATCTCCCATATGCGCGCGGGCGCGCTCCTCCTCCGCCAGGCCGACGGCGGTCGGATGCTGAACATCGTCCTTGGTAAGGCGGGGTGTCGCAGGATCCCATTGAGTGATGCGTATCCCATCAGGCTGGGACAGGCCGCTGGTCGCCAGCAGGGTGTCGGCGCCTCGCCACGCTTCCAGGGCCGCCGCCGGATCGTTGATTCTGTAGATCGCGACATAGCGATGGTCGGGCGTCATCGGGATCATCTGGCCAAAGGTGCGAAAGGTCAGGAAAGCAGCCGATTTGACGCCGGGTCGAGCGGCCGCTTCACGAAAATAGTTTTCCGCATAAAATCGTCTGAAATCGTCGTCGTCCGCGGGTTCAGTTCCTCCAGGATGACGCCGCCGGAATGCCCGACGTCCGGATCATTGTCCTGAAAGAGCAGCGGATAATAATGAAAGTCATAGAGCAGGCTGTCATCAATGGCGCCCGATACCTGCATCCGCGACGTCAGCGCATTGTCCAGATGCTCGCGACTGAAGCGCACCGGATCGAATACGTCGTAGAGGGCGAGATATTGCCAGTCGAAGCCGTCGGGCGGACAGGGTTGCTCTCCGGCAAGTCGGAAACGCCGTGCCGTGACCGATCCCCGGAAGCGCAGCGCATCGCGAATATGGATGTTGCTGTACTGATCCTCCATATCGGCCTCCCGGCCCGGAACGGCTTTGGTCAGCACGACCAGCACGGCATCGATCATCGCTTTTGCCTTTCCTCTCCTGATTTTTGTTCTCTCAGCCCTGCCGGACGGGCGGCACGAAAGACGTCGGCGCGCCCATCGTCGCCCGATAGGACAGGGGCTGCTTTCCGTCCGTGTCCCTGATGCCGTACCGCTCCGCCAGTTCCGCGCCGATCAGCGCCTGGCCCGAAAGGGCGGCAAGGTCCGGGTCCTGCGCCAGGCGATCCAGGACCAGGCCCGAAAATTCCGGCGTTTCCCAATGGGGCATGGCGGCGCGCAGGTCTTCGGGGATCATTTCAGGCGGCATGGCTTTCACCGCGTCGGTGAGGATGAAGCCCGGCCAGAAGGACACGACGGACACGCCGTGCGGCGCGAGATCGACCGCCATGTCGGCGGTCATCTTGTCCGTTCCCGCCTTGGCCGCGCCATAGGCCGGCCCGTGAAAATAGGATACCGCGCCATAGAAGGAAATGCTGGCGATCAGCCCCCTGCCCGCCGCCACCATCAACGGCGCCGCATGATACGCCGCGACATAGCTGGAACGCAGGCCGATGGTGATCATGTCCGCCAACCTGAGCGGCTTTTCCCAGAAGCCGCCCGGCGCGACCAGGTCGAGGCCGTAAACGGCGGCGGCATTGTTGACGAGCAGGTCCAGCCTGCCATCCGTCCGCTCGGCCAGTTGCGCGAACGCTCTTTCGACCGCATCATCATCCCGGTGCTCGCATAACAGCGGGATGCCCTTGCCGCCCGACTGTTCGATTTCTCCCACGACCGCGTCAAGCTGCGCCTCGTCGCGTCCGGTGATCGCCACCACATGACCGCGCGAAGCCAGGCCCCGCGCCATGCCGCGCCCCAGCCCGCGCGTCGCGCCTGTCACCAGTACTATCTTTTCGCTCATATCCTGCTCCTGTCCTTAATATTGACATCGCCACTAGGGACAGGGCCTGACCTGTCCCATGGCAGAGGGTGACCGCCCTTCAGTCGAAGCGCGTCGCCGGCAGGACGACATGGCGGGCGGCCTCGCCCAGCGCGGTCGGTCCGAACAGTTGCAGCCGCCGTCCCTCGATGGTCGCGAGCACAGCGATGAGCGCGGCGTCCTCCTCCGGCCCGGCTTTGAGGATATATGCTTCCAGCGCCTCGGCGGCGTCGATCCAGCGCTCGAAGCCGCGGCCGAGAAGCGCGGACACATCGGCGATGTTGCGCGCGACCATGTCCGCCCCATGATCGTCGGCGCGCTGTACCCATTCGATCAGTTCGGCGACCTGCGCCTTGTGCGTTTCCGCCGCCTCCCCCGTCACCGGCAACGTCCCGAGCGTATCGACCAGTTTGGCCAGAAGCGGCGCATTGTCGCCCGTGCGCTGTTCCAGCGGCCGCAGTTCGGGCAGCGCATCGCCGGTCAGGTGCGACAGCGCCAGCAAGATGGAGCGGCGCAGCGCGAGATCGAACATGAGATAGACCGAATGCGGATCGCCGGGGCATGGCTTGCCGACCGTCCCGGTGAACTGCATCGTGCCGAGCAGCGAGAATTGCAGAACGTGGAAAACCACCGCGTCATGATTGACCGGCTCGCCCGTCGCTTCCTCATAATAGCGGACCAGTTCCGGCAGCGGCGCACCCAGCGGCTCATAGCTGTTGCGCATCCCCATGGTGGCGATGTCGACCAGCGGATCGCCGATCATCGAAAATTCGAAATCGTAGAGCTTGGTCATCGCCCCCTGATCGACCAGATATTGGCCCGAATCGAACTGGATGAAGCTGGCGCGATCGCGGTGCCGCGGTACATTGCGGCGCAGCCAGCCGATGACGAATTCCAGCAACGGCTCGGGTCGACTCTTCGTCCGCCGATAATGCGGCATATAGGCATCCAGGCCGACCAGCGCGATCGCCTCTGCGCCCTCGGGCCGATGCACGCCCGCGGCCATGAAGGGTTCGACCGGCAACCGGTGCATCGCGGCGACGGCCTGCATATAAACGCGGCCGATAACGCTTTTCGTCGCAGCATCAAGCGCCGAAAAATCGCGCGTTCCTTCGATCGCCTCCATCACAATGCAGGGCGGATCGGCGAGATAGCCGTAGATCTCCGGCACCGGCAGCCCCTGGCCGTGCAGCACGGCGATAACATCCGCCTCGCGCTTGAGGTCAGGGAAGATCGATACGTCGCCGCCCCGATCGCCACGCAGGTGCAGGCGGCGGACCGTCCCTTCCCTTTCGACGTCGACGAACCAGGAGGGGCGCCAGCGGACGAGGCGTTCAAGCCCGACGACCTTGCCGCCGGTCAGTTGCTCGACAAAGGCGGTGATTCGGCCGACCGCGGCATCGTCATAATTGTTGAGCGGCGCGGCCGTCGTCACTGCCCACCCTCCCCGGCGGAAAAGGCCTCGGCCACGGCCCGGGTGTCCATATATTCCTTGCCGGATACGATCTGCCCGTTCCGGATGATCAGCAGATTATGATAGTCGTTGCGATAGACCCGGTCCGGAAAGACCATTTCGCCCCGCACTTCCACAGCCACCCGATCCCCCTCAGCGGTGATCGCGATCACCTCGGCCGTGCGCTTCTGCGCGCTTAGCAGTCCGCCCTTCACGCTGGCGATGAAGTCGGCCCGGCTCATGTCGCCATGACCCAATATCCACCACTGGCAATCGGGATGCTGAAGGGCCTCGATCGTCTCGACATCGCCCTCCTCCACTGCCCGCATGTAGCTGCGGGCCACTGCCTTGTTCGCTTCGATATCGCTCATCACCCTCTCCGATGCTTCTATGCCGCCGAATTCGCCGACGGTCGTCGCGGACTATTGCTCTTGTGCAGGCGCAACCGCCGTCAGGAACCCTATCCATGGGCGGGTGGCCCTGGCGCGATCGCTCCACACTCTCCGCTCGTACAAGAAAGTGGAGGGGGAGAGCGCATGACGACCAAGAGCATGACGATGAAGCTATGTACCTATATGGGCGCAATAGCCGGGACGATGATGTTTGTTGGCATATGGCCGGTCGCGCACATGTTCCCGCCGCTCGACCCGTCCATGCCGGCCGCAGAGGCGGCAGCTTATTATCGCAGTCACCAGATCGGCATATTGGCGGGGGCCATCCTGATCGCCTCTTCTTCCGTGCTCTTTTTCCCCTTCCTCGCCGCGATCGCCACCTTCATGAAGAAGATCGAAGGGCCGATTGCGCCCTTGACCTGGGCCTTCGTGATGGTCGTGGCCTTCGGCTTCGTTACCCTGTTCTTCGCCGGGTTGATCTTCACGGCGGCCGCCTATCGGCTCGACCGGCCGGACGCCGTCGTCAGCGCGCTGAGCGATATCGCCTTCCTGCTGTTCGTTATGCCCGCCGTACCTGCCTTCGTGCAGAAGCTGCTGACCGGCTTTGTCATTCTGGGGGATCGCCGCGCGCAACCCATCCTGCCGCGCTGGCTAGGCTATATGAACCTGTGGACCGGCGTGCTGCTGCTGCCCGGACTGGCGATCGGCCTGTTCAAGACCGGACCTTTCGCCTGGAATGGCGCCCTGGCCTTCTGGTTGCCCGCCGTCGTGTTCGGCATCTGGTTCAACCTGATGATTGTCGCCATGCTCGGCGCGATCAAGCGCGACGCGCTGGGTGGCGAATAATGGCGGCATCGCAAGCGGTTGCCTCGTCTCCGCGCGGCCATGTGCCGGGCGAGGAAGGCGTATGGGTGTTCATCGGCGGCGACCTCATCGTCTTTGCCGTCTTCTTCGTCACCTATGCGCTCGCCCGGCAGCAGGAACTGGCGCTATTCGAAAGTGCGCAGGCGCTGCTCGACCGGCGCCTCGGCCTGCTCAACACGCTGCTGTTGTTGACCAGCAGCCTGTTCGTAGCACAGGCCGTCGCGGCCGTCCGCCGGGGCGACGGCAGGGCGCGCCGGTTGCTGCTGGGCGCGATCCTGCTCGGCAGCGGCTTCGTGATCGTCAAGGCCTTCGAATATTCGGCCAAGATCGCGCAGGGCTTCACGCTCAACAGCAACAGTTTTTCGATCTATTATTATATGTTTACCGGCATCCATCTAGTGCATGTGCTGATCGGGCTGGGCGTGCTGTGCTTCACCTTGGCGCGCTTCGACCGGGCCGGGCGGATGCAGGGGGGCGTCGCCCTGATCGAGGGGAGCGGCGCCTTCTGGCATCTGGTGGACCTGCTCTGGATCATCCTCTTCGCCCTCCTCTACCTGCTCTAGGAAAGCTGTTTCATGGCCATGATCTGGCGTAGCCGCATCACATGGGTCTGGGCGATGCTGATCGCCGCAACCTTTCTGTCATTCGAAACGATGGCGTTGGGCAATGCCTTTCTGCTTCGCTCCGTCATCCTCGTCATCGCCTTCACGAAAGTTCTGCTCGTCGGCCGCGAGTTTATGGAGTTGCGGCACGCGCCGCGCTGGCTGCTCTGGGGATTCCAGAGCTGGGCGATCCTGACCTGCCTGGTCCTGATCGCCCTGTTTCGCACCTGACGCGATCAGGCCGGCACTTCCGTCCCGCCTGCCGCGGCCTCGTCAATGCCCATCTTGCGCGTGAGGTCAGCCATATCGAGATATTCGCGCCAACGCGAAATCAGCCCGGCGTCGTCAAACTCATAGATGGCGACCATTTGGTGCGGACAGGGCCGTCCCATGATGATGGCGGTATCGGACCGCTCCTGCATCACCATCCGGTCGTTGGAGAGGATGTTCACCTCATTGCACTTGTTGTTCGTGGCGAAGGCCATTTGCCGCTCGATCTCGGCGCGCAATGCCGTCTTGCCCTTCACCACGGGACCGCCGGGAACCCAGAGCTGCCAATCGGCATCTTCCGCCATCATTGACAGGATCTTCTCGACGTCGGGCCTGCTGGCATCGCTGCCATCGCCCCAGGCATCGCAAAATTCCCGTACCTTCCGTTCCAGTTCCGCGCTCATCATCCTCTCCATTTTCTGATTTCATCCTGGCTCATTTTGCCGTTCATCCGTGGGACAAGGCCCGCGTGACGCTGATGAACGGCACGGTGCAGCTCTGACCGCCATCCACCGGATACAGCATGCCGTTGACGTAGCGGGACTCGTCGGACGCGAGGAACAGCGCCATGGCGGCAATGTCTTCCGGCTCCCCAATAAATGGCGTGTTGAGCACCTCCAGAAACAGCCGATCCATCTCGGGCGTGGACCATTGCAGCTTGGCAGGCGTCTGCGTCGGACCGGGTAGTATCGCATTGCTGCGGATGCCCCGTTTGCCGTAGGTGGCGGCGATCGCCTGCACGAACCAGTTGAGCGCAGCTTTGGACGATCCATAGCTATAGGCTGTGATATCCCCGCCCATGGAACTGCCCGATGAAGTGGAGATGATCGACCCCGCGCCGCGCTCCAGCATGTGCGGAATCGCGAGTTTGCTCGCCAGAACGGCACCCAATACAATCACCCTCAAATTGGCGAGGAAGATGTCGGGATCGAAGGCCAGGAAATCCATGTCGCGAATGGCGTGGTCCTGATTGACGTACAAGGCGTTGTTGAAGAGCACGTCGATGCGGCCGAAATCCGCGATCGTCTGGCTGACCATCTTTTCCAGATCGCCCTGTTCGCCGACATCGACGGTCATCGCGCGCGCGGATCCGCCGGCGTCGACGACGGCCTGCGCGGTTGCCTCGGCAGCTTCGGCGCGAATGTCCGCGACGATCACCGTCGCGCCTTCCCGCGCGAACATCAACGCGCTGGCGCGTCCGATGCCGCTCCCGCTGCCGGTGATGATGCAAATCTTGTTGGCAAGGCGGGTCATTCTGCTTCCTCTCGCTTGTTAATTCATGATCGGCTGCTGCACGTTGGCATCAGCGCAGATCACGCTTCCTGATCGACAGGATCAGGATAAAGGCACGGCTGCGCTGAGGATCGGCCTCGACACGGGTCGCGACCCGCTGCACCAGACTGGCCAACAACGCGTCCCGGTCGCGGGACGCATCGACCCGCGTCAGGAAGTTGGGGCCGTTGGCCGCGCCCATCATGGCTGCCCACAGCCGCCCCAGTTCGGCCGCATCGCCAGATCGCTGATAAGCATCCCAATAGGGATCAGGGGACGGGATCGCGGCGAGATGCTCCAGTTCCAGTTCGGGCACCAGGCCGGCATCGAAAGGCGCTCGTATCTGATCGAGTGAACGCCCCGCCGACGGCGCAGTCATCCTTAGCGTCTCATCGGCGCTGAGTAGTCCTTCGCCCTCCATGTCGACGATCGATTGCCAGAAATTTCCGGCCATCCATTCGAAGCCGTGGCTGTCGGGCCCCCTGCCCATGAACTGACAGATCAGGCGTCCTCCCGGCCGCAATTCGACAGCGCGCGCCTTCAGGAAGGCCAACCAATCCTTCGCCAGCACGGCCTCGACGGCGGCACGCGCCTGTGCGGACCGACTGAAAATCGCCCAGCCATGATCCGCGACATCGACCGGATTGCAGCTCATCCAGTGCAGCGCGTTGGAGGACCAGCCCAGGTCGACGCTGCCGGGCGGCAATATCGCATCGAAATAGGATCGGCCGATCGCGGATGGAAAGACACCCTGTCGGCCGTTCAGATAGCTCGCCGGATCCCGGTCCAGCAGGCCGAACAGCGAGGTGAAATCATTCGAGGGCAGATCCGTATGCACGACCTGCACCGGTCTCTGCGCGTCGTGCGCGCGAACCAGATCGATAGCTGTCGCCATCGGCGCCATCGAATTGCGTCCTTGCGACGCGCCATAATCGACAATGCTGACGGGACCGACAGAACCGACCCCAATGGCCCGCGCCGCCGCCTCCAGCAGTGGAAGCGCGGATTGCAGATTGGCCTGTTGCAGGCCCGAATGGCGGTTGTATAGCCCGTCCCCCGCCATGGCCGCGACAGCAGCGGGATCAGCCATAGAATGTCTCCGCGATGCGCTGCGTGTAGATCGCGCTTTTTTCGGGCGACAGGCCATAATGGGGGATCACCGGCGTAATCGCGTCGGCCAGGGCGGCGCGCCGCGCGACCCGGCTGCGCACCTCATCAACCGTTCCAACCACGGCGATGCTTTCCACCATCTCGTCGGAGCATGCCGCCGCCATACCCGCCATGTCGCCCTGCGCGAAGGCGGCCTGGATCGCCGATGCCTCGCGGCCGAAACCGATTTCCTCGAAATAGCGCAGATATTGGGGTGACTGGCTGTAATAGGCCACGGTCCCTCGGCAATCCTCAATCGCCTCGCGCTTGTCGTCGGAAATCGCCGTAAATATCGAAATGTTGAGCGAGAAGTCCTTGCGTGCCCGCCCGACCCGATCCAGCCCGGCCTTGATCTGGGCGGCCACTTCCCGCTCGATCCAGGCATCGTTCCACAGCGGGTGCCCGAGCAGCCCGTCGGCAATTTCCGCCGCCTGCGCGCAGGCCTTCTGGAACACCGCCGGCAGGACGATGGGAATGTCGCCGCGCACCGGCTTATGCAGCAGGCGGAAGTGCGAGAGGTCGAGGCGGTGATAGTCGCCCGCCAGTTCTGTGAGCTCCCCCGTATGCCCGCGCGCGACAATGGCGCGGATCATGCCCACGATCTCGCGCATATGGGCGAGCGGCTTGCCATAGGCGCTGCCGAACGATCCCTCGATCTGGCTCTGCGCGCTGGATCCCAGCCCCAGCACCACCCGGCCGTTGCTGATGAGGTCCAGGTCGATGGCGCTGCACGCGGTTTCCAGCGGGCTGCGCACGAACGCCAGCGCGATGCCGGTCCCCAGCTTGATGCGCTGCGTGGCCGGGGCGACGGCGGCCAATGTCGTGAAGGGCGCGCCGAACATCTGGGGCGCCCACACCCCTTCCACGCCCGCCGCTTCGTAGCTCTGCGCCAGCGCCGACAGATCGGCGCCCGGCATCGGGACGATCTGCGCCCAGACAGCCTTGCGATCGGTCATCCCCATTCCCCTTCAAAAGCCGCTTGTGTCGAAATAGTCGCGCCAGGCGACGATATGGGGGCCGTCCATTTCCAGCGCGCCCATCAGCCGCAGCGAGAGCATTTCCTGCCCGTCCGGCCCGTAGAAAATATCGCTGCGCTCGGTCAGGACGACATGGCCCGCGGCCGCTGCATGATGGATCACGACCTCGCAGCGTTCGAAAGGAATCCGGCCCAGAAAGCCCTCGACGAACTGCTTCGCCTCATCGAACCCGACAGTCGTCGCCACGCCGACATTTTCCCAACGCGTATCCGCCGTAAACCGGCGCTCCATGGCGGACAGCATGTCGTCGCGCGAGCCGCCGCTTTCCCGAAAAAACGCCAATGCTTCGTCCAGTGGACCGGGCATGTCACCCCCCTGCTTCTCTGTTGCGCGGGCATCATGGCGCGGGGCGGTCCCCTTCTGCCCTGCCGAAAGATAGCCATTGGATTTTGATGGAGGGATCGGCACGCCATCGGGCGGAAAGGTCATTCTGAGAATAGTATGTCCTCCCCATAACAGTGAATCGAGCGGCCAAATATCGGGCGTCGCCTATACTTCGCGGCAAAGCTGAGAGGAGTTTTCATTGATGAGCGCCGTCGACGAACTGATAGCCCTTGCCCGATCACCGGATCCGTTCCGGAATGCCCCGGACAATCTGGCCGAACTGCAACTGGAAGCGGCGCGGGAGCGCTTCGCGGAGCGCCGCCAGCAGATCAGGGTGCTCGACAAGCGGGCGAAGGAAGCTGGCGTCGACAGCATCGACAGCCTGGCCGACCTCGTCCCGCTCCTGTTCGCCCACACCAACTATAAGAGCTATCCCGAAGCGTTCGTCGACAACGGCCAGTGGAAGCATATGAACATATGGCTCGGTACGCTGAGCAGCCATGCCACCGACAATATCGACGTTGCGGACGTGCGCGACATCGACGAATGGCTGGATCGCGCCAGGGCAGCGGGCCACCATGTCTTCGCGTCGAGTGGGACGTCGGGCAAATCCTCCTTCCTCAACCAGTCGACGCAGGACCGCGACCTGTCGCTCGCCGCTTGTCTGGCGGCGGCCGACCTGTCGACGCCGGCCTATGTCCCCGATCATAGCCGTTCGGTCTTCACCATGATGCCGCCGCGCGGCACCCACAAGATGATCGACTTCTGCAACGTCCATTTCCCGCGCTGGGCGGCGCCGGGCGAATTTCATCGCCTGAGCGACTATCCGATGCGCGCCTTCGACGCCATGCGTCCCGCGCAGCTGCGCCGCCTGCTCGCGGCCGGCAGGGTCGGTCCCGGCGAGGTCGCCGCCTACGAGGCGGAGGTCGAAGCCCGCCAGCAGGCGCGGGCAGGCGAGTTCGACGCATGGATGGACCTGCTTGTCAGCCGCCGGGATCGCCCGCTCTATATCGGCGTCATGTATGGCGTCGCCTGGCAGATCGTGCACGCCCTGCGCGCGCGCGGGATTAAGGATGGCGATTTCCACCCCGACACGCTGATGAGCTTTGGCGGCGGCACCAAGGGGGCAGCGGTCCCAGCCGACTATAAGGAACAGATTATGGGATTTTTCGGCGTCACGCCGGACCGCATAACCAGTTCCTATGCGATGGTCGAAATGAGCGGCTTCTGCGCCAAGATCCAGCCGACCGAATCCTATGCGGTGCCGCCCTGGATCATTCCCCTCATCCTCGACAAGCCGGGCGAAACGCTGCTGGGCACGACCAAGGATGCGGGCCGGGTCGAAGGCCGCATGGCGTTCTTCGACATATTGGCGGACGGCCGGTGGGGCGGCATCATCTCCGGCGACAAGGTGCAGGTGGAATTCGGGTCCGGCCTGGAAGGCGTGAAGACGCCGGTCGTCCATGCCATCGCCCGCTACGCCGATCTGGAAGAGGGGGAGGACAAGCTCAGCTGCGCTGGATCGATCGATTCCTATGTGCGCGGATCGATCACCGCACCGCAGCCGGTCGCGGCCTGAACGACAGGAGGCAGACATGCTGCATGAAATCATCGCCGACAATGATCGGCTGCTCGTTCCCCATGTGATCAAGGGCGCGGTTCAACTCGACGCCGCCGTGGAGCACCGGTCGCGGGCCAGCGGCTCGACGGTCATGACCCCGTCGATCGATCTGGACTCGCTGATCTGGCCGCGAAGTCAGCCCGGTCCCGCCTTCGACACGCCGCTTGCGGAGATCGTGGATTTTCTCGTCGAGGTCGGCAAGGCGCTCGATTTCGACCGGAATATCCATCTTCAGGAGGCCGCCGCCTATAATCTGCGCTGTAACAGCCTGGGAGCGCGCATCCTTGAGAATTGCTACCGCGACATCGCCTGGTTCTTCGCCCGCGACGCGGTCGAGGCGGAGGCTGAACAGTCGCTGGGATCGCTTGACCTGCTGGATGGATGGGGGCGACGCGACATTCAGGGCACGGCCTTCGACATCCGCGCCTTCCCGCCGCGCATGGTGCATGTTCTGGCCGGCAACGCCCCGATCGTGCCGCCGGTCACGATCGTCCGAGGGGCGATCAGCAAGGGCGTCCACCTGCTGAAAATGCCGTCCAACGACATGTTCACCGCGACCGCCCTTTTGCGGACTATGGCCGATGTCGGCCCCAACCATCCGGTGACGCGGTCCTTTTCCGCCGCTTACTGGCGCGGCGGGGATGCCAGCATCGAAAATCACATCCTGCGCTCGCAATATTTCGACAAGCTCGCCGTCTGGGGCGGCGAGGCGGCGGTGCGCCATGCCATGCAATATGCCGCGCCGGGCTTCGAGATCATGTCCTTCGATCCGAAGGTGTCCATCTCGCTGATCGGTCGCGAAGCCTTTGACGGCATCCCCCTCGCGACCGTCGCCGAAAGAAGCGCGGCCGACATCATCGCCTTCAACCAGGATGCGTGCAGTTGCGCTCGCTTCCAGTTCATCGAGGGATCGGACGATCAGGTCGACCGCTATTGCGAAGCGCTGGTGGAGGCGATGGGCCAGGACATCCGCTATGGCGCGGGACCCGACGGCCCGCTGCCCCCCGCCATGCTGATCGAGGAACTGAACATGCTGGGCAATCTGGAGCCCATCTATCGCCTGTTCGGGCGGCCCGACGGCCGGGGCATGGTTATCCGCTCCAGCGAACCGGTGTCGTTCAATCCGGGCGGCAAGCTCGTCAATGTCGTCACCGTCGATCGGCTTGCGGACGCGATCCAGCATGTCACCGTCGCGACCCAGTCGGTCGGCGTCTATCCCCCCTCCCGCATCGCCGAGGTGCGCGACGGGCTTGCCTCGGCGGGCGCCCAGCGCATCGTCGGCCTCGGCAACATCAACACCGGAAAATTCGGCGGCCTGCCGCACGATGGGGGATGGCCCGTGCACAAGATGATGCACTGGGTCGTCACGGAAGCAGCGAAAGATTGAACCAGATCATGACACAGACGACTCTTCAGGCGCTGTCGCTCGACAGCTATCGCCTGCTCGGCCGCTCGGGCCTGCGCGTTTCTCCGCTGACGCTCGGAACCATGACCTTTGGCGAAGAATGGGGCGCCGACGAGCAGGAATCCCGCCTTATCTTCGACAGCTATGTCGACCAGGGCGGCAACTTCATCGACACGGCTGGCTATTATGCCGACGGCGCATCGGAGATATTGACGGGCAAGTTCGCGGAGGCGAAGCGCGAACGGCTGGTTCTTTCCACCAAATATTCGCTGACCCGCTCAGTCGGCGATCCCAATGCCGCTGGCAACAGCCGCCGAAACATGGTGCAGACGGTGGAAACGAGCCTCAAGCGGCTGAAGACGGATCGGATCGACCTGTTCTTCCTGCATGTCTGGGACGATATGACGCCTGCGGACGAGATTTTGCGCGCGTTCGACGACTTGGTGCGGCAGGGCAAAATCCTCTATCTTGGCCTGTCGGACACTCCCGCCTGGCAGATGGCCCGGTTGCAGACCCTGGCGGAATTGCGTGGCTGGAGCCAGCTGGTGGCCTTGCAGTCCGAATATAATCTGGTTGAGCGCACGGCCGAGCGCGACCTTATCCCCGCCGCCAAGGCGCTGGGTATCGGCGTCATGCCCTGGTCACCGCTGGCGAGCGGCATGTTGTCGGGCAAATATGCGACGGGTGGCAGCGCCCATGCCGGCGAGGCTGGCGGCCGTGGCTCCCTGCTCGAAGCGGCAGGCCGCCTCGATGCGCGCGTGGTGGCCATTGCGGACGCGGTGAAGGCCGTCGCCGACGAGATGGGCGTCACCTCGGCGCAAGTGGCGATCGCCTGGACCCTTGCCAATCCGGCAGTCGTCTCTCCGCTGCTGGGCGCGCGGACGATGCGGCAATATGAAGACAATGTCGCCGCGCTTGGCGTCAGGCTGGAGCCCGCGCAGCTGGAACGGCTGGACGCGGTAAGTCGCACGCCGCTCGGCTTTCCGCATGATTTCCTCGCCTCACCCTTCATCCGCCATGGGCTGACGGGCGGCACAAACATCCGGCCGCGCGCTTGATCAGGCGGCGCGGATGAGCCTTCCGGGACGCGCGCCGGTATCGGCGCCGTCCCGCCGGGTGATGACCCCGCTGACCATCGTGGCGCGATAACCGGTGGCCTGCTGCGCCAGACGGCGCCCGCCGCCGGGCAGATCATGCACGACATGGGGGGCATGCAAGTGCAGCGCGCCATGATCGATCAGGTTGATGTCGGCCTTCAATCCCGGCTTCAGCCGCCCCCGGTCCCGCAATCCCAGGAAGTCGGCATTGTCCGCGCTCAGCGCCTTGACCGCCGCCGGGATCGTTAGTTGCTCGCCAGCCCGATCGCGGGTCCAATAGGCCAGCATCGTGGTCGGATAGCTGGCATCGCAGATGATGCCATAATGCGCGCCGCCGTCGCCCAGTCCCACGATGCTGTAGGGATCGCGCATCATGGCCAGGGCAGGGTTGAGCGACCTTTCCGCATAGTTGGAAAAGGGCATCAGGATCAGCGCATGGCCATCCTGCTCCAGCATCAGATCATAGACCAGTTCGACCGGGCTGACGCCGCGCTGTCCGGCCAGCGCGGCGATGCTCTGGTCGGGTGACGGCTCATAATCGGGCTCGGCTCCCAGCGGATAGATATTGTCCCATGTCCGCAGCAAGCGATGCAGCGGCGTCGGCGTCTCGTCGGGCTCCTCCGCGATCAGCCGGGCGCGGAAGGCGGGATCGCGCATGATGGCGACCTTTTCCGCCAGCGGCCGGTCGGCGATCGCACGATAGCTTGCACAATGGCTGAACGCGTTGGCCGACGTCGACAACCCGCACATCGCGCCCATCGGCCGGGGGAAAACCTGCGCCAGCACTGGCGCCGCGCCGCTGCGATTATGTTCGGCCAGCGCATCCATGGTGCGCCGCCAGCCCTGCGGATCGGTCGACCATTGGGCGAGCGAATAGGTCAGCGGACGCCCCGACGTGCTGGTCATGCGCTTCATGAGGTCGAGATCGCTGGCCCAGTCGGCGGTATCGAGATTGGGGATCATCTGCAGCACGCCGCGCCCCGCATCCCCGACCGATCGGGCGATCGCCACCAGTTCGTCGCTGTCCGCTTGAAAGGACGGGATGAACGCCCCGTCACCGCGCCGGTGCACCAGCGAACGGGATGTGGCAAAGCCAAGCGCCCCGGCCGCCATCCCCTCCGCCACCAGTTGCGCCATCCGCGCCACATCCGCCGCCGTCGCCGGCTCGCGATCCAGCCCGCGCTGGCCCATCGCATAGACCCGCAGGGGGGAATGGGGAATATAGGCGCCGACGTCGGCGTCCCATGCGCGCGCTTCCAGGGATTTCAGATAGTCTGGGAAGCTCTCCCAGTTCCAGGGCAGACCCTTGGCCATCACCGCTTCGGGAATGTCCTCCACCCCCTCCATGACGTTGACCAGCGCCTCGCGGTCCTCCGGCCGGCACGGCGCGAAGCCGACACCGCAATTGCCGATAACGACGGTGGTGACGCCATGGTCGGTGGACGGCACCAGACTGTCCGTCCATGTGACCTGTCCGTCATAATGGGTATGAACATCGACGAAGCCGGGCGTGACGAGGAGGCCGCGGGCGTCGATCTCCTCTCGCCCCCGCCCGACGTCAACGCCGATCCTCGCGATACGTCCATCAACGATGGCGATGTCCGCCTCGAACGGATCGCCGCCCTGCCCGTCGACGATCGTGCCGCCCCGGATCACCAGATCAGCTTTCACCATGTCCGTCGCTCCTCTCAGCCTGCCAGCGCAGCCAGCATCTCGCCCGATGCCTGCTCTTCCGTGACCCACTTCACCATGCGGCGGACCGGCTCGATCGCGTCCTGCCTTTCCATATTATGCTGCATAGTCGCAGCCCCGCCCAGCGATACGATCCGCTGCGCGCCCTGAAAGGCGAGGCGGTCGCGCAGCTCGTCCTTGAGACTTTCGGGAAAGATGCCGATCGTCTGGGTATAGGCGTTGACCGCGCTGACGGCCGTTTCCCGGCTGTCGATCGGCACGATATTGCCCACCCGGCATGCGAGCGTGCGGGAAAAATCGACCGGATATTCTTCCTGGCTCACGATCACCGCGCCTTCGTTGGCGCGGCCGCCGAAGATGCGATAATCCTCGTCGTTGAGGCGGATGCCGTCGATCTCGGCCTTGAGCGCACCGTCAAACGCCTTGTGCGGCGTGCTCAGATGATCGGGCAGGCGCTGGAGCGCGTCGAAGGTCATTTGCCCCAGCCGATTGGCACGCTCCAGCCCGGCCTCGTCCGTGCCGCATTCGACATAGATGACGCGCGCGGACACGCAGCCTTCCTGATTTTGCGCGCCGATGTCGAGCGCCAGACGGCGCGCCACTTGCCCCAGCGTCTCCTCATCGGCGAAGGCTTCGCGACCAATGATCGTTCCCGACAGCTTGGGATCCTGGGTGATGAGGTCGATGCCTGGTTGCAGATAGCGCGTGATATGCTTGACCGAATCGAACCCGCCCCAGGCAACGATCTTCTCGACGCCGCGCGGATCGTAGATCGCCGACTCCACCTGATCGTCGCCGCCTTTCCAATAGGCGACGGAGACATGTTTCGACAGCGGATGGTCGGGGTCCATCTCGACCATGGTGCGCACGAGCGCAGAGGCCGTCAGCGGATCGTTGGATGGCAGCTTGATGATCGCATCGGACCGGGTCAGCGCATTGCGGATCACCGTCAGGATCGACACGATCGGTGCATTGCCGGCGATGACATGCACGGTCCGCGCACCGAAGGCGCGCGTGCGGGCGGTGAGGCCGGAAAATCTGCCAGCCCCCTGATCCACCCAGCCTTCCAGATATTCGACGCCGCAGGAGCGTTCCATCATCCGCCGCATTTCGGTCCGATCGAAAGCCGCGCCGATATGTTGGAAATGGACGCGCAATATGCTCTCCGACAGACCGGAGGTCAGGCAGGACAGGCGAAACGCCTCCTGCAAATGCCGGTTCTGACCGAAATCGAGCCGCTGTCCCAAAGCAACGAGGAAATCGAGTATCTCCTCAAAGCTCAGTGCATAGAGATCGGCCATGGCCGAAGGCGTGCGCAAGGGCAGGTGCGCGACATGCCTGGCGATGTCCGGCGCCGAAAAGCTGACACCGCCCCGGCGGCCGCCATAATCGATGTCGGCATCATCGATAATCTGGCCTCGGATGATCAGGGGCACGCGGAATGGATCAGTCATGGCTCTACTCACATCGACAGTTCGGCAAGAAATTCGATAGCGCGGTCGTGCGCTTCGGGAGCGCCGGCGCAGACGATGCGGTCGTCGCCGCCTTCCTTCTCGCTGTAGCGGCGTACCGGCGGAATGACGTGCGGCCCGGTGCGGCCGCAGGCGCAGGGCTTTTCCCAGCCCGCCAGCGTAATCTCATCCCCCGTCACCAGCCCGGCCCAATAGGTGTTGGGCATCAGGTCGAACGAGGCGAAGCGGCCGGTCAGGCCGTCCTTGCGGGGCAAGGGCTTGCCCGTCGCCGGGTCGAGGAGGAACGGGATCTGGATCGGCGGGATGTGATAATGGCCATGCTCGCACATCATCGACAGACCCATCTGTTCGGATGTGGCGTACATTTCATAGATGGTATCGAAACCCAGAAACTCGAGCACGCGCTCGCGCCAGTCGTCGGGCAGTTCCTTGCCCTTCTTGCCACCGCCGGTCAGGAGCACGCTGCCCTTGCCGAAGACGTTCTTGAGGCCGCGCTTCAGCCCCTCCTCCGCCCAGTCGTAGAGGATCGCCCACATCGCCGTCACATAGACGTCGCGCCCACCGAAGCGTCGCTGCGCCTCGCTGAAGAAATGCTTGAGATCGTCGGGCCGACGCCGCTCCAGCTCCAGCAGCGCCTCCCGCCGTTCCAGCAGGACCGGCGGAATGTCGATCATGCCCGCCTCACCCCGCGCCTCTGCCGCGCGAAGACGGCCGCCCAGTGACGCGATGTCGGCGCTGAACCGGGCATTGGGATAGAGGAACAAGGTGTTTTCCTCGCCCTTGGCATAGAGATCGACCTGGATGCCGTTGCCGCGCTGCATCGCGGCCGCGCCATAACGATAGCCCGGAATGATGATCGGCATCCCGTCCTTCACAATGTCCCGACCCCGGTCCGGCCACCAGTCGCGGATGATGACCCCGGAATGGACGATCGTCTCGCGCCACTGCTTCTTGCTGCGGGGGACGAAGCTCAGCTTACCTGTGGTGCCCGACGTATGCTGGATGGTCAGGTCTGTTTCCGCGTCGAGCAGGTCGATCCAGTCGTCGATCGTCTCGATACCGCTGGCATCGACATGAGAAATGTCGCTGGTCGTCAGGCCAGCGAGCCATTTGGTGAGCTTGTCGAAGCGGCTGCGCTCCAGATAGCTGATCGGATAGGATTTGTAGACGGTGTGCGGAAACAGAAGCGGCGCCAGATCGTCGATCGTCTCGATGGTCTCGATGCCCTGCTCCCGCGCCAGCTTGTCCAGCACCGACAGGCCCGGCCGCAATTCGGCAAAGCGCTTGCGCGCGCCTTCCAAATGCAGCCTGTCGATCTCCTCGCGGCTGAGCGTGAAAGCCTGCGCATAGGGCGCGTCATGGAAACTGGTGGGATCGGCGATCAGTCGATCGAGATAGCTGGTCATGGAGAAAATCCGCCTTTCTGTCGGGGACGGATTGTGGCGACGGCGGGGCGCTCCCCGCAATGCCGATGCCTACCGCCGGAGCGCCCAAACATCGCCAAGGGGACATGATGCAACAGATGGGTTGAGGATGGAGTATTAGTTGAGAGGCGGGCTCAACGCGATGCGCCACGGTCTTCGCGATATTCGCGTGGCGTCATGCCGGTCGCCTTGCGGAAGGCTGCCGAGAAAGCGGCGGCGCTCTGGAAGCCGCATTTGCCGGCGATTACCTTGATCATCGCCTCGTCGCGGACAAGCAGGTCTTGCGCACGCGCGATCCGGCGGCTGGCGATATAATCGGTCAGGGTTATGCCGGTGGTGGCCCGGAAAGTCCGAATCAAGTGGCGCGGGCTGGTACGAATTTCGGCGGCCAGATCGGCTACCGAAAGCATCTCGGCCAGATCGGCCTCTATCTTATCCTTGATGCGACGCAAACGCCAGCCGGGCATCTGTCCATGTGCGCTACGATCATCATATGGGGCTTGGCCAAAATGCCGGCACAGTTCGACGACGAGCATCAGCGCCATACTTTCGAGCAATATATCCTGCCCAAAGCCCGGGTTGCGCAATTCCTCCACCAAACGGGCAAGCCCCTGACGCACCCGACCGATCTTAACATCCTGACATGCAGCCAGATCGGCGACGCTGTCATCCTCGAACAGTTGCATCGCCCGGTCGTTTTCAAATGTCAGACACAGCAGGCTGTGTTCGCCCGGTTCGCTGAGGGTCGCAAATGCGCCACCCTTGGGCAGGAAGACTACATCGCCTGGCGGGTCTGCCAGTTCGCGTTCGCTGTTGAAGAAACGAGCAGTGGGGCAGCGCGGCCCGATGGAAAAATCCAGATAGTAAGAATCGGGTTGAAAAACCGATCGGCTGCTCTGGGTCCATCCGAAGTGACGGATATCGGCGAAAATGCCATTCGCATGGAACCGCCGTTCCACATGGAAATGCGACGCAGTGTGCGGGGCACAAAGCGGCAGACCAAGATCGGCTTCATGTCGCATCCTCAACCTCCTCGCCATCGATCAAATCTTGGCTCGATCCTGAAGCGCAGGACCATTATTTCCCTGTCGATCGCGAATGGCAAGTCAGTGCCGATCATGATCGTGCACGTCCGCGACTACCCATCGGCTCGCCCATGCAAACAGACCGGCGGCCAGTATGAAGAAGCAGGATCCCAGGCTGAGCGACAGGCGCAGCCCCTGCGCGCTTGCCGCCTCGCAGGCCGCGACTGCCTGCTTGGCGCACTCGGCAAGGCTGATGCCTGCCGACACCCGCGCGCTTTCCCCAAATATGTCGCTGGCAAGGCCGATCAGCGGCGGACCCAATCCATAGCCTAATAGGGAACTTGTGGCGATAATCACGGCGGAGGCCATGGCGCGCATATGCGGGGGCGCCACATCCTGCCCGTGCGCATACATGGCAGGCATGTAGAAATGCTGCCCCATGGATCCGAGCACCATCAACGCCACCGCAAGGCCGACTGTCGGAATCTGAAAAGCGAAGGCATATAGCGCCCCACACCAGAGCAAGCCGAAGGAGGGCAGCCAGGCCTTGATTCGCGGGTAGCGACGCGCGCCCAGGTCCATCATCGGACCGCCCAGCAGCGTGAAGACGATGCCGACGCCACCGATCACCAACCCCATCAATGCCGAAGCATTGGCCAGGGACAGACCATGTCCGCGCATCAGAAAGGATACCATATATTGTTGATTGGCATAGCTGCCGATCCCGGCGACGCCCCCCGCGACGGCCACCAGGGCGAAGCTGCGCCGGGCCAGCAGCTGGCGGCCGGTGTCGATGAATGACGCGCTATGGTGCGGTCGGGGCTCGCTCCGCGGCGGTTCCGGTACGGTGGCGCGGAACAGTAGAGCCATGACGATGCCTGCCATCCCGCAGATGAGGAAAGCCGTGCGCCACCCATAAGCGGCGATCAGAGCGCCCCCGCCCACCGCTGCGACGATGGCGCCGAAGGGGCCAGCGACCGCGAAGATGGCGATGGCGGTCGTTCGCCGTTGCGCGGGGAATGCGTCAGAGATCAGAGAATGCGAGGTCGGCGTGCATCCCGCTTCGCCAATGCTGACGGCGGCGCGCCCGACGAGCATCTGGACGAAATTGGCCGCAATTCCGCAAAAGGCCGTCATTGCACTCCAGAATGTCAGCGACATGGCGATGATCCCGACCCGGCGACCGCGGTCAGCCGCGCGCGCGATCGGGAAACTGAAGACCGTGTAGAGTATGGCGAAGGCGGGTCCGCCAATCAGGCCCAGCTGAAAATCGCTGAGATGGAGGTCGACCTTGATCATTTCCTGGGCGACCGAGAAGAGCAGTCGATCAATATAATTGAGGCAATTGAGCAGAAACAGCGCCACAATTGTCCACGATAACAGTGATCGCCTGCCGGCGGAAAGCGATGCGTTTTCCGCCATCGGTTGCGGACCTGCATCCACCATTGACGGATTGCGCATCACTCATCCTATTTCATCTTTATCGACTGTAATGAAGGTTATGCCAACACCGCACCCTATGCCTGCGCCACGACCATCGCCGGGACGACAGATGTCGCGCCGGAGACATATTCCTTCCCATATGGCTCCCCGTCGGTTCCCCGGATATTGCGCGAAACACAGGCAAAGGGGGATTTACGATGATCGCAGTCCGCGCGCCCGCCATGTCGATCTGCGGGCCGCCGCTTGGCACAGTCGCGCCACGCAGGCCGATCAGATCCATGGGTGAAGTGGACGACGCCACATCACCCATGCCCCTATGTCAGAAGCGATAGGAAACCGTTGCGCCCCATGTGCGCGGCGCTGCGGTAAAGCCGATCGCGGTGCCGAAGGTGCCATAACCGTTGAATATGGCGTTATAATATTTTGCCTGCGTCAGGTTGCGGCCCCAAAGGGTGAACTCCATTCCGCCGTCGAGCTTGAAATTCAGGCTTCCGTTCAGCACCCCATAGGCCTTGAGCCGACTGAAGCTGTTCTGCGTATTGATGAAGCTGATAGCCGCCGCACGCTCCGCCGCATCGTTCACGCCATCATTGAGCGCCGGTGTCGTCAAATCCGCAGTGGCATAGTCCTGGTAAACGGCGGAAGTGTAGGCATAGTCGGCATGCAGCGCAATTTCGCCCCCTTTGACCGGGAAGCGCTGCGTCGCGCCGATGTTCCAGGTCCAGCGCGGCGCGCGCGGAACGACCTCCCCGCTACGATCCACCGTACCGCCCAGGCCCGCCGCAGTGAATGATCCCGCAGCATATTTCGCCTTAAGCCAGGACAGGGCGCCGCTTAATTCCATGCCCTGCCACGGAATGAGCGTGCCTTCAAATTCCAGACCATAGGCTTTCACATCGCCTGCGTTCTGAACGAACTGGGTCAGATTACCGCCGACCAAGGCATTGACGACATTCTGGGCGCCGTTGCGCCAAATGTAGAATCCAGCGAAATTAGTCCGCAGATGCCGATCGAAAAAGTCGCCCTTGAAGCCGATCTCGGCATCCTTCACCTTTTCCGGAGCAAAGGAACTCGCATCGGGCGGGGTCGGACGCGAATTGAGACCGCCCGCCAGTGCGGCGCCCCCGGTCTTTACATAGATGAGCTTACCGTCTCCCAGCTCGTAGTCGATGCTGGCGAGCCAGGCGGGATAATCAAATTTGGCCGTCACCGGATCCGTGCAATCCGGACCGGGGGCGACCAGATTTGCATTGGCACCCACGGCGCATAGCCCCGTAGGGGGCAGCGTGATCAGCCGGCCGTTGGAGACGAACGAACCGGAAAAGCCCGGGATCCCTCCAATATAGCCCATGCGATTAATCGAACGCTTGTCCCAGGTATAGCGGAAACCGCCGGTCACGCGCAGCCGTTCGGTCAGGCTGTAGTTGACTTGGGCAAACAAGGCCTTCGATTCCGACTTGTATGTGGCAAGGTTGGTATTGGCCGGGGCCAGGTTGAAACCGAAGTCGGTATCCTGGAACACGAGCGACTGGGACTGCTCATCGCCCGTTTCCTTAAAATAGAAAGCGCCGAGAATGAATTCCAGTTTCCCCAGGTTACCGGAAAATTGCAGTTCCTGGCTACGCTGCTTTTGCGAATAGTCGCTCGCATAAGATGCGATCTTGGCAGGCGTACCGTCAAGATCAGTACCATCCCCGGTATCGGCCGCGCGATAGGCCGTTATCGATTTGATCTTAACGTCGCCCAGATCATATTCGATGGTCGCACGGACACCCCACGTCTTGTTATAATTATATGGCGTATCGATGTTGGCGTTGCCCGTGTTTGGATCATTATATGTTCTGTAGAATTGACTCTTGGTCTGGAGGAAGCTGGCAATGTCGAACTGGCGGGAATATAGCGCCAGCGCCGGTCCGGTCGGGTTGATACCGCGCAGAGCGACATTATTGTACGTATCCCTGATATTGGCATAGTCGGCCGACAGAGAGACGGTCATCGGGATCGCAGCCGGTTCCCAGTTCAGCGTGGCACGGCCCGCGATGTCGTGATCGATACGGGCCGCATCGACCCCTCTTATCGGGTTGTTCCCAAAACCCTTGCCCCTCTCGCCATAGCGGCCAGCCAGGCGCAAGGACAATTCATCGCCCGAAATCGGCAAGGTCAGCGCGGATTCAATGGACCAGCTTTCATAGTTACCGATACGTCCGGTGACGTAGCCGCCAAAATTTCCGTCCGGCTGCACAGTTGTCATGTTGAGGGCGCCACCCGTCGTGTTGCGTCCGAACAAGGTTCCCTGGGTTCCGCGCAAGACTTCGACCGAAGCCAGGTCAAGAAGCCCGAGATTCCCGGCGATTGGCCGCCCATAATAGACGCCATCGACATAGATGCCGACCGCCGGATCGGAAAATGAGTTAGGGCTATTCTGCGCGTTGCCACGGATGGCGAGATATATGAGCGATGCGTTGCCGGTGCCACCGGATTGCACCGACAAACCCGGCGCCGCCCGGCCCACATCCGCCACTTCAACAATCTGCCGTTCAAGCAGCGCAGTCGGATCGAGCGCCGTGACGGCAACGGGAACTGTCTGAAGATTTTCCGACGTGCGGCGAGCCGTCACGATGATGTCGCGCACACCGCTATTGTCATCACCGCTCGCACTTTGCTCGACCACTTCTGCCGCGTGGCTCACGCCTGCACCACCCACACCCATAACCGTGCCGGCCATCAGAATTGCGCGGAACATTTTAACCATTTCATCCCCTCCACTATTAATATTATTAAATACCGGGATTCAATTACGGTATTTATTATTATTTTTATGCATTTATATTAAGGCAACAAGAAAGAAATATTATATAATTATATTACATCACCGATCCAAGGCCGCAAAGCTGATCTTGAAAACTAGGATCAGTGCGATATCAGGCAGTATGTTAAGTGACTTCCTGTTTGGCCGTCACCGGTTATTCCACCCTCTGAATTTTATCGTTTCATACGCAGAAGACACATACCGTCGGATAGGTATCCTAACCCAGAGGCCCACGCACTTCCCCCCGGGACAAGGGTTCCATGGGCACCAGAACAAGATGATCGGCAGGCGCATCGGGACCTGCGATCACTAGGCATTGTCGCAGCATCCGCCGATGAAAGAAACGCGTCAGGGCGGCATAGTCGGCAGGCGTGCTCTTTTCGATGAAGCGCATCAATGCGGCCTCACCCGCGGCGGCATCCGCATAGCCCGTACCCAGCAGCGCCTCGATGTCCTTGCCATCCTCTTCCCGCAGCCAATCGCGATAGCGCAGCTGGTTCCGCAGATAGTGAGGGATCGAGGCAAGGATATTACGTTGCCAGCCCTGTAGCGATCCGCTTTCCGGCAGACGTTCGATCTCCGCCTGCAATTTATCAAGTGCCAGATCATTCTGGTCGACGGCGGCGGGCGGCGGAAGCGCAATGTCGTCGAGCGTCACGCCCAATATCTCGGCCAACGCCTCCATGCACCGCCGTCCGATCATCGACACCTGTACCGCCGCCTCGACCCAATCGCCGCCGCGCCCCTTTTCGTGCATCCCGAACAGGGGGCCGTAAATGGCTTCGGCGAGGAAGGACACGGTGTGATAGGCGATCGCGTCAAAATAGAGCGGTACGCCAATCGCCGTTTCATAGTGACGAAACAGAGCGGCGACGTCGCCCATATTCTCAATCGGGTGGCGCCCCCGGAAGCACGCGAGATCGCGCATGGGATCGCCTAGATGACCGATTTCCACATCCAATATGCCGGTAACCTGGGCACCGTCCGAAAGGAACTGGCCGCAATCGCCCGTGACGAAGGAGATGGATTCCCGATGTCGGGGATAGTTTTGGCGCAGCCATCGCGCGCAAAATTCCAGCAGCGGATCGGTGATGCCCTGCTCGACCGTCATGGCATGAAAGCGTTCAAAATTATGCAGGGCGATCTCGCGCGCACCCTGCGGCAAATGGGCTCCGCCTTCGATGAAAGCCTGACTGGGCAGGCTGTGGATGTCAGCCAATATCTCCATATAGCGCAGCGATGCGGCCCACCGATCCTCGGTCATCACCGACGCGCTTTCGATCGCCTCCTGGACCAGGCCGGGATCCCGGCCGCCTTCTATCCACTCCATCACGATGGTGTTGGGTTGGTCGCACATGCCCAATATGGCGGGAATGGGAATGCCATTTTCATGCAGTGCGCGCTGCATGCGCATTTCATACACAAGCGGATAGGGATGGGTCGGCCAGGTGCGGTCGCCCTTGAGCAGAAAGTCGCGCTTCACACCATTTTGCTGCGCGCTGGCGCGCCAGACCGGGCGCCAGCGCCGCTGTTTTTCGAGCACGACTTCAGAACAACCCAGGACATTCTCGAGCCATCGGCTGAGCTGTTCGCGGCTTTCGGCCTGATCCTGATCGGCTTCGGTCTGCGCCATCGACGGTCCTCTCTATCGTCTTTTTCTGCCCATTATGGCCGGTGCGTCATCCGCCTTTTATGGACCGGGCGGCCGTTGCGGAAAGATCGGGCTGACGCACCGCTTTTAGTCCCTGCCCTCAATCGCCAAACCGATAGCGAACCTCCACGCCATAGGTTCTCGGCGCGCCGTAGAATCCACTGAATATCCCGAGCGCCGCCGATCCGACATTGCTAGACGCCAGATACTTCTTGTCGAACAGATTGCGCACGAAAAAGCTGATGTCGGCATTGCTGCCGCCAACGCCGTTCAGGTCCAGCCGTCCGTTGACCAGGTCATAGGCGGGCAGAACCTGATCAGAGGAGCGGACTTTGCTCGAATGGTAATAGTCCAGGCTGGCTACCGTTTCTGCGAGCGAGAGTGGCACAGGGAGCGTCCAGCGGAGCCCGGCAGTCACCGTCGTCTTCGCGACCAGATTGAACGGCACCTCAAGCGCCGCAAGATAGGATTGCAGGGCGGCGGGCACTGTCAGCGACCGCGACTTCAAGTCGAGGAAGGTCGCCCCCGCGTCGAATGACAATGTAGAAGTCGGTTGGATGCGGGTCGACAGGTCAATGCCCGCGACACGCGTCTTGCCGGCATTGACCAGCAGCGTCCCGCCGCTCGGATCGTTACTGGCGTCGCAATCGCCGTCGGGCGATCTTGGCGGGTTCGTGCCACCGGGAGCGGTCGTACTGCAACTTGCCTGTGTGTTGAGACCCGAAATCGGCACCTGCACATTATTATACCAGCCGACAAAGGGCGACGCGTTGAACTGCAATTCGACGTCACCCATGGTGAAGTCGGAGCGGATACCGACCTCCACGTCCGTCACCTTTTCCGGGGCGAAGGACTGGAATTGCGCCAGCCGCCCGGCCAGCGTCGGGCTGTTAATGCCACCAGCGCGATAGCCCCGGCGCGAGACCGCATAGAGGAATATCGCGTCCGACGCCTTCCAGTCGACGCCCAGTTGCCAGGTCAGCGCCTTTGACGAGGTCTTGTTGACGCTCGAGTTGCGGATCGTTGTCGCCGCGCCCGCGCATTCCTCCGGTGACACGACAGGCTGATTGCTCAGGCCGCCGCCGACGCAGGCCTCGATCTTATCCCAGGTGTGACGTACGCCCAGATTGACGTGCAGGCCGTCGGCGATTTCATAATTGACATTGCCGAACAGCGCCCGGCTCTTTTCACTGTAAAAACTGTAGTTGAAGCGAGCATCAGTAATACCGGGTAGAGTGAAGACCGGAATATAGGTGCCCGACGGCCCAAGCGGCTTGCTGTCCAGGTAGAATGCCCCGACCAGCCAGTCGAGACGATTGCCGAGGGCCGATCCCTTCAATTGCACTTCGTCGCTGATCTGCCGGACGTCGGATGTCTGGCGCCCACCCACGATCGTCACCGGAAGCCCGGCAGGGATCGCGCCGCTTCCATCAGCGATCAAGGTGGGCAGTCCATCGACGCTGGAATAATAATCGATCTTCGTCCGCCGATAACCGAAGATATTGATGAAGGTGATGTCATCGGACAGATCGAACTCCGTCCGGTTGGTGATGCCGAAACGCTCGACCTTTTCGAACGCATCGACGTCCGAATTGATCACGCGCGGTCCCCGCGCGCGCTGCAACGCCAATTGAGCCAGCGCCGCATTGGCCGTGCCCGTCGCCGTCAGCCCGTTGGGACCGGGCAGCACATCCGTCAGCACCGATGCGCCACCGACCGCGTCATTGTGATAATAATCGACAATGAGCGTGTTGCGGAACGTGGCGCTCGGCTCGAACAGGATCGACCCGCGGATCGCGCGGGAATTAAGATCGTCCGGGTCGCCGCCGATGCCGATATTCTTCGTCCAGCCGTCGCGCTTTTGGATCTGACCGGCGATGCGGATGGCCAGCGTGTCGGACGTCAGCGGTATATTGACTGCGGCTTCGAGCAACCGGGCGTCGTAATTGCCGTAGGACGCCTTGGCATATCCTCCCAGCTTATAGTCCGGCGCCGTCGGATAATAGAGGATCGCGCCGCCGGTCGTGTTGCGGCCGAACAACGTCCCTTGCGGCCCCTTGAGCACTTGAACGGACGAAAGATCATAGGTCGGAATGCTGGACCCGACCGTAGGGGACGGCACTTCCGCGAAATAGCTGATGACGCCGGGCGCGCTGTTGCCGGCCAGCGCCTTGGACTGGCCCCGGATCGAGAAATTGGTGTTTTCGCGCCCGCCCGAACCCGCCAGGAACACGCCCGGCGTCTTGACCAGCAAATCCTGCGTATCGCGGATATTGGCCTGCCGCAGCGAATCCGCCCCAAAGGCCACGACCGAAACCGGCGTCTCCTGAATATTCTCGGCGGTGCGGCGCGCGGTTACCACGATGTCGCTGGTGGCGCCCTCTTGCGGGGCGGCGTTGGACGACTGCGCCAATGCCGCTTCTGATGTCGTCAGCAACAGGCCCAATGGCAAAATGAAACCCGATATTCCCCTCATTCTTCTTCTCCCTGATGGTCAAAGGATGACCGTTCTGTTTGAGAGCCGGTCTGTTGCCGGCCTTCCGCCTCCGTAGGATCGCCGCCGCGAGCCAAGTCGCTATCTCCCTCGGCATTTCCCCTATGGATCGGGTGTGCAGCAGATATGACGCCAATTCGCGCCTTCAAATACCTGTCGAAAGGTGGGTCCGATGTCCGATCATCCCAATATTCACACGAGGGTGGGCCGCGGTGCGCAGATGCCGTCGGCCATGATGGGAGAGGACGAGATGACCTGCTTTGCAAGCGGACTGCTGATGCCAGAGGGGCCAATCGCGCAGCCCGATGGCGGCCTGATACTGGTTGAGGTCCTTGGCGGCCGCCTGTCCCGTCTTGGCCCGGACGGTGCGCGCACCACCCTGGCCGATCTGGGCGGCGGCCCCAATGGCGCGGCGATCGGTCCCGACGGGCGAATCTATGTTTGCAACAATGGCGGTTTCAAAAAGATGATCCTGCCCGATGGCGGCCTCCTGCCGGTCGAGGCGCCTCTTGATACGCCGCCCGGCGCTATTCAGGTCGTCGATCCCGCCACCGGCACTTTCGAAACCTTGTACGCATCCACCGAAGCGACCCCCTTCTGGGGACCGAACGACCTCGTCTTTGACGAAACGGGCGGATTTTGGTTCACCGATTTCGGCAGGGATCGCGGCGCGGCGCGAATGCGGGGTGGCCTTTATTATGCCAAGGCCGACGGGTCGGACATCCGACTGGCCGCCGGACCATTGGACGGGGCGAATGGCGTCGGCCTATCGCCAGATGGACGCACCCTCTACGTCGCGCTCACCTATGAAGCGCATCTGCTGCGCTATCGACTGTCAGCGCCCGGTATGATCGACACGGCGGCGTCGCCCACCCCGGACGGGCACAGCATCGTCGGTCGGGCCGGGCCTGGTCAATTTCTCGACAGCCTGGCCGTCGACAGCGCCGGGCGCATCTGCTGCGCTTCGCCCGGCCAAGGCGCCATATTGATCTTTCCTCCCGAGGGCGGAACGCCTCAGCAGATCGAAACGGGCGATTTCCTCACGACCAATATCTGCTTTGGCGGCAAGGACGGTCGGGTGGCCTTCGTCACGCTGGGCAGTTCCGGCAAGGTCATATGTATCGATTGGGACGCCCCCGGCCTGCCTCTCGCATTCGGCTGACCTCCCTCTTAAACAGCGCCTCCTGCCCGCCGACAGGTCAAGCAAGGCGACCATTGCTGTTCCCTCGCGCCATGTCCCAGAAAAGAGCGACCATGTCAGCTGATTGTTATGATTACATCATCGTGGGAGCGGGTTCGTCCGGCTGCGTGCTGGCCAATCGACTGTCGGCAGACCCGACCGTCAAGGTACTGCTGGTGGAGGCGGGACCGGACGACAGCAGTCCGTTGATCGCCATGCCGCGCGGTATCGGCAAACTGCTGGCGCCGGGCAATCCCCATGTGTGGGATTACGCCGTATCGCCCGGCGGCAACGCACCCCAGGAAATATGGCTGAAGGGCCGCGCGGTTGGCGGGTCCAGTTCGGTCAACGGCATGGTCTATGTGCGGGGCGCTCCGGCCGATTATGATGGCTGGGAAGCGGCAGGCTGCATAGGCTGGGGCTGGCAGAATATGGGCCGACATTTCGTCTCGCTGGAGGACCATGCCCTGGGGGCCAAGGCGGGGCGCGGTGCCGGCGGTCCCCTCAAGGTCAGCGTCCACCCTTCCGGCGACCCGCTGTGCGAAGCCTTCCTGACCGCCGCCGAGCAGGCCGGGACGCAACGGGTGGACGATGTGAACGACATGCCGGCCGTGACCCAGGGCGGCATGGGCTATCAGCCGACATCCACCTATCGGGGCAAGCGCTTCTCCGCCTCCCGCGCCTTTCTGAAGCCCGTGCGAGGCCGCCCGAATCTGGATGTTTTGCCGCAGACTGACGCCCTGCGTATCCTGTTCGACGGACAGCGAGCGGGCGCTATCCTGCTGCGCAACAAGGATGGCGTGCGGGAGGCCGCCGCCCGGCGGGAGATCATTCTTTCCGCAGGCGCGGTGCAGAGCCCCAAGCTGCTGCAATTGTCGGGCATCGGTCCTCGCGCCCTGCTGGAATCGCTTGGCATCCCGATCGTCGTTGATGCGCCGGGTGTCGGCGCCAACCTTCGCGAACATCGCTATTTGGGTTTCAACTACAGGGTCCGGGGGAACAGCCTGAACCAGAAACTTTCGGGTGTCCGCCTTATCCTGTCGGCTTTGCGCTATGCCTTCGGATCGAAAGGGCCGCTGACCCATGCCGCGCATGAAGTGGGCGGCTTCGTCAAGACCGATGCCACGCTCGACCGGCCCGACGCGCAGGTCGGCATGGGCCTCTATTCCTTCCACACGGACGACAAGGGCGCGGTGGCGCTCGATCCCTATCCCGGCATGACCGTCATTGCCTATTATATGCGGCCCGACAGCCCGGGCCATGTCAGGATAAGTTCGGCCGATCCGGACGTCCCGCCGGTCATCGACGCCAATCATCTGGCGACCGAAGCCGACAGGAGCCATTTCGTCGCCCTGTTTCGCTGGCTCCGTCGCCTGGCGCAACAGCCCGCGCTCAAGGACTGGATCGTCGAGGAAACAGGCAAGACCGTGGGCATGGAGGCGGACGAGGACATTCTTGCCAACGCGATGGCCCTTGGCGGCACATCCTTTCACATTTGCGGGACATGCCGCATGGGCGCGGATGAAACCTCCGTCGTCGACCCCCAGCTTCGCGTGCGCGGCGTCACCGGCCTGCGCGTCGTCGATACCTCCATCATGCCGACGATCGTATCGGGCAACACCAATGCGCCGGCCATGGCCATCGCGCTCAACGCCGCGGACATGATCCTGCGGCCCAGACAGGAAACCATGCAATGACCGTGCCGTTCACGACGTTCGACAAGCTCTATATCGATGGCGCCTGGGTCGATGGCGGGAGCGAACGCGACGCCATCATCAATCCCGCCACCGAAGCGGTGATCGGCCACGCGCCGGTGGGTAACGCCGCCGCCGTGGACGCTGCGATCGCAGCCGCGCGCGACGCGTTCGACACAGGCATCTGGCCACGCATGGCCATGTCCGAACGCGCGACCTGTCTGCGCCGGATGCATGCCGCACTGGATGCGCGCAGGCAGCAGATCGCGGCGCTGATCGTCGCGGAGGTCGGCTGTTCACAGGGCATCACCCAGGGCATGCAGGTCGCCAATCCGCTCGACCATCTGCTGGCCGCGGTCGAACATTCAACACGCGACGACAGCGTTCGCCTGCCCATCGACATCACCCCCGATCCCTTCAATCCCGACGGGCCAAAGAAAATAGGCGGGACGACCGTGGTGCGCGAACCGGTGGGCGTCGTCGCGGCCATCACCGGCTATAATTTCCCCTTTCTCATCAATCTGGCGAAGATCGTTCCCGCGCTGCTGGCCGGCAACACGATGGTGCTGAAGCCGTCGCCCTTTACACCTTTTTCCGCGCTGCTGTTCGGGGAGATCGCCGAAGAGATCGGCCTGCCCAAAGGCGTGCTGAACATCGTTACCGGCGGACCGGAGGTTGGCACGACCCTGACCTGCGATCCGCGCGTCGACCTCGTCACCTTCACCGGGTCCGAAGGCGTAGGTGCCGCAATCATGGCCCAGGCCGCTCCCACATTGAAGCGCGTGCATCTGGAGCTCGGTGGAAAGTCCGCGCTGATCGTCCGCCAGGATGCCGACGTCGCCCGCGCCGCGGGCATGGCGGTTGCAGTGCTGTCGGTCAATGCGGGCCAGGGTTGCGCCCTGCTCACGCGCCTCGTCGTCCATAACAGCATCAGGAAAGCGTTCGTCGAAACCGCCTGCGCCATCGCCAGCCAGTTCAAAATCGGTGATCCTGCCGATCACACCGTGGCGATGGGGCCGCTGATCCGCGAATCCCAGCGGGAAAAGGTCGAAAGGCTGATCGCCATCGGTCGCGACGAAGGCGCGCGGATCGTGCATGGCGGCGGGCGTCCGGTCGGTCTCGACAAGGGCTTCTTCACCGACATCACGATCTTCGACGATGTCGACAACAAGATGACGATCGCCCAGGAAGAAGTGTTCGGTCCGGTCGGTTGCGTCATCGGCTTCGATACCGACGAAGAGGCGATCCGCATCGCCAACGACAGCCGTTATGGCCTGAATGGTGGCATCGAAACCGCTGACGCTGCCAAAGGCTATGAAATGGCGATGAAGATCCGTGCGGGCAGCGTCATGCTCAATGGTGGCACTGGGCGTATGACCTATGCGCCCATCGGCGGCTACAAACGCTCGGGCGTGGGCCGGGAATATGGTCCCGACTGGCTGCACGAATACCAAAATCAGAAGTCGGTCTTCTATCCCATCGGCAGATAGAGCCGCTGCCTAACCTGCGGTAATGCCGCCGTCGACCGCCCAGCAGGCGCCATGCACATGACGCGCCCGATCGGAAGCCAGGAACAGAAGCGGCTCGGCCACATCCTCGGGCGGACAGGGCGGCCGCATTCCGGTGTAGCGCGCGAGGAGACGGGGATCGGCGAAATCGGGGAAGGACATGCCCTGTGTCATTTCCGTCCGCATCGGGCCAGGCGAGAGGATGTTGATCCGCACGGGACTGTCCATCATCTCCATCGCGAGCGACAACGTCAAACCGACCAGTCCGAATTTGGAGGCGGTATACGGCGCCAGATAGGCCTGCCCCATGAAACCGGCGGTGGAGGCCACGCAGATGATATTCCCGCCGCTCTCGATCAGGTGCGGCATGGCCGCCTGCATGAGAAAGAAGGGGCCGGACAGGTTGGAGGCAACGGTCCGGTTCCATTCCTCCTCCTTGATGTCCGCCAGTCGGTGAAACATGACATCGGCGGCGATATTGCACAGCACGTCCAGCCGGCCGAATGCCGTCATCGCCCCTTCGATAGCCTCCCTACAGCCATGCGGCTCGCCAAGATCGCAAGCCAGCTCGACACACCGGCCACCCGCGTCGCGGATCAACCGCCCGGTCTCTTCCAGCTTGGCTCGGCTGCGCCCGACAAGGCACAGTGCCGCGCCTTCCCGCGCGAAGGCGAGGCTCGCCGCTCGGCCCAGGCCCGACCCGGCGCCGGTGACCAGTGCGACCTTGCCTGCAAAGTCCATCCGAATATCCTCTTCCAAAACGGGTCGTCGGCGGGGCCACAATGCCACGCTGACGCATGCCATAAGGGTGATTAAGGCTTGGCCAACCTTTCCCCGGATGGGGTTGATCCCCTCACCAGCGCCGTCGCCATTGCGCGCCGCGCCGACGGTTGCGGATCATCTCATCCCGCTGCTCCGGCGTGACATGAGGCGTGTCGGCGGGAAGATGCGAACGGAGTTCCGCAGACGGCACGATCCTGAGCGTCGGCTCCGGCCCGGAACTCGCGCCGGTCCAGCGCAGCATCAGCGATCCTTCGTTGCGTCCGGCCGGATCAAGCCAGTTGGGCACGCCCGGATCGTCCAGTGCGATGACGGCCCGGAAGCGGCCGTCGCCGTCCAGACGCGCCTGCGCCGCGTTAAGGCTGCTCTGATGGTTTATCCAGTCGATCGTGTTCCACAGCGGATCGTTGAGCTGCACGTTCCAGTAACGCACCTGATCGGGCACCGCCGTGTCGATGATCATCGCCTCCCCCGGCTCCAGCCGGAAGATGCCCTGATAATAATGCTGCCCGGCCACGCCGCCGCGACCGGCCCAGTCATCATATTCCAGCCTGTTGACGAAGCCCTGCGCCCGCTGCCGCTGGCCATAACCCAGGGCGAATGCGGCATAGCGTTCGACGAACGCTGACAGGCGATCGAGCCGATGGGCGATCTCGGCTGCGGGCACCGGACCGCCGCCCACGCGCCGGTCGACCCGTTCGATCGCGATGCGTAGATCGCGCCCCACGCCCCAGCCATAATAGGCATGGCGCAAGCCGATCGTGACCGCGCGCGGGTCTAGCGGAAACCAGTCGCCCGCATGATCCGGCCGCTCCCCGCCCAACAGGATGTCGAACGCCCCGTCCGGTCCCAATGTGCAGGCATCCAGATCGATCATGCCCACCGAAGGCCCGAGATCCTCCATCGGCCCCAGGCCGCCCGCGACCAGATCTAGGAACACGAAAACCCCGTCCCCCCGCGTGCCCGAAAGCCTGTAGACGCCGCTGCCGTCGATCCGCGCCGCGCCATAGATGAAATCGGGATTGACCCCGACCGTGTTGAGGATGCTGCTGACCGACGGTACGAAATCGGGATGATCGGGGTCGGCGAAGGCCGTCTGATAGCCGGTGGCGAGGATAGCGAACAACAGGCGGTGCCCCTCGGCCCGGGCCTGTGGATCATCGGGATCGGCCAGCCTGTTCAATACGCTTTCCGCCCCCGCCATCCGCTCCAGCCAGGCGCGCCACTGGGACGCTTCAGATATAGGCATGGTAGGTCTCGATATATTCGGCGAACCTGTCGCTTACCTGTTCGGCGTTCAGACCGTAGTCGGCCAGACTGTAGCTGCGCGGGCCATGCTTGCCCGCCGGATTCTCCCGCAGCCAGCCCAGAATGCCCTTTTCCGACTCCGGCGTGAAATCCCAGCCGAAATGGTCATAGGCGGCCCGGATGGTCGAGACCGGGTCGGCGACGAGGTCCTTGTACCGCATGTCATAAATCGGCAGGTCGGGATGCGCCTTGCGATAATCCATGCAGCACTTCACCCCATCCCACCAGAGTTGCAGGAACTCCGCGCCCAGCGCATGCAGATCAAGCTGGTCGTAGGACGGCCCACGAATGACGCTGATCAATTGGGAGATCGAGGCGATGACGGTGGTCGGATCGCGATGGGGCTGAATGAAGATCGCATCGGGATAGACGCTGCGCAGCGCGGGCAGCTTATACATATGCTCCTGAATCTTGAGCACCCAATGCCTGCCGGGATGCCGCCAACCCAGATGCTGAAGCCACATCTTGTGGACCTCGTAGCGAAAGGTCGCGTCGATGCCCTTGAACCAGTCGTAGAAGCGCGGGAGATGCTGGAACATGCACGGATTGCTGCTCTGAAAGGAGGTCGTCATGAACGATCCGCATTCCTGTGGGATTTTGGCGCCCAGCGGATGGGCCTTGAGCAATTCGTCGGCATCACCGCCCAGTTGCGCGCGCAAATGCTCGTCGAACCGGGCGATGCGCGGGTCCGTATCGGCGGTTGCGGCTTCAGGCGGGGGCGATGGTTCGGCCACTTCCCACATCAGCGGCGTGCGTATCTGCGGGTCGCCTTCCATCAGGGCGTGCAGGAAACTGGTGCCGCACCGGGGAAGGCCGAGGATGAAAAGCGGCTGCCGGATTTCGACATCGGCGATTTCGGGGTAGCGCGCACGGTCGTCGGCGATCGCCTTCAGCCGGGACAGGTCATCGGCGATGATGTGCAGCGCCCGGGCATGACCATTGGCATTGAGCGCCCGGTCTTCCGCCATCGAGGCAAGCAGTTGCTCCAGCCCCGGCCGCACATTGTCGCGCAAATAATCGGGCAGCGGATATTGCGCCAACAGCGTGTCCGCGTCCGGAAATCCAAATGTCATTGCCATCCTCTCTCAAACCGGTCTGACGACCATTTTGGGCAGGATGACTGCTCCGGACACCGATGAAAAGCCCAGGCGCCATAGATGTCGCCTATCAAAAACAGATGTCGAAAATTGCGGCTACATCAGTGGGCGCTCAGTGGATCAAAAGCCGGTCACGGAACTGCTGCGGCGAACACCCTTCTATCTGGCGGAACGCCACACTGAAGCTTGCCGTATTGGCAAAACCACAGCGATAGGCGATCTCCTTGACCAGAAGCGATCGGTCCATCAGTAGGTCCTTCGCCAGAGCGAGCATATGACGGCGACAAAAGGCCGCGGGACTTTCGCCCGTCGCGGTGCGGAACAGGCGTTCATAGTGACGGACGCTGATGCCGCGTTCCGCCGCCAACTGCCCGATCTCGACCCTGCCGGGCTGCTCCCGGATATGTGCAACAAGGCCAGCCAGATAGCGCTGGTCGAACGTCCGGCGACTGGTGAACTCCGGTTGGCTTTCTGGACCGAATTGCTGCACCATTTCGGCTGCGAGGCCGACGCTGATCGAATCCAGAATGAGTTGCGAACACAGCCCCGGAGCCACCAGTTCCTGCTGGGCCCTTAGAAGCATTGCTCTGACATGGGGATTGCGCATGTCTATGGTGTCGCGCAATTGTTGATTGGAAAGTTCCATGGGCAAACCAGTGATCGCGGGAATATCTATTCTGCAAAATAGCGATCTTTGCTCGCGTTCCTGCCAATGCATTTGGAACGAACACGCGGCCGGATAAAAGCGTACCTCGCCCTGCTCGCAAAAGTCGCGAGCAGATGCGAGATATCTGCCCATAGACGGGAAGCGGGTCAATTCGAAATAGCTGCAGGGCGGCGTGAAGACGATCTCGCTTCGTTCTCGCCAGAAAAACCGCCGGACTTCAAAGCGCGCACCAACTGTAGCCCTCGCCGCTTCGAGAGACGTTTCGAATTCCTGCGGGAATATGAAGTCCAGGCTTGTACCCTCAGGATGACGGTCAGAATCATAAGGTCTTGTAAGCATATCAGCTGTTGCTCCCCCTCACTTTCTCCCAGCCGATCGCGAGAATAATATATCGATCATATCGAGAGAAGCTAATTTATTAGTGTCCGATTCAGAAGTTCTTCAATTAGAGCAATATCTTGCGGGTGCGGCGCGTGATCATCGGATTGAAGCGATGAAGGGCCAGCGGTGGGTGAGGTGACGGACCTTTCCCCGTCGTTTAACCAAACCGGCATCAAGAATAATTTTGGTTGCGTTTTTGCGATCTACGATTGCGACATCGTAGGGTTGGTGGGTCAGTGATCGATTAGCTGCTTCATAACTATTGGCTCACTGAAACGAAATCGACATCTACGTCATGCTGGTCACGGCAAGAGGACTGAGCGAAAGCTAAGTCAGCAATTCTTGGCACAAGCCTTGAAATGTTAGTTTCCAGGGATAGCCGGCTGCCTAACGCACAAAAACTGAGTGAATACCAAGTGAATAGCGAAAAGGGGCCGAGTGAAACGAGACCTCCTGCTCATGGATGTCCAGCGGCACACACTCAGTCAAAAGCTCGGCCGCTGCCAGCCGATCCATACGAAAAGGTGTGCAGATCGGTGAAATGACTGTGCCCGTACGACCCACGCCTTTCCAAAAGCGCCAAAGCACCCCATCAGCCCCTCAGAACTAGCAAGCTTTGCTCCATTGCACAGCCGTCGCTCCACCGTCATAGGTTTCGTAGATGAACGAAAAAATGAACGCTACGATCTTAAGAGTTATCGAGCGCACGCCGCAATGGCTGCGTCACGATCTGGGATCCAGGGATGCAGCCGCTCGCGGTCGCGCCGAGGAAACATTGGCGGCGATGATCAGCGACGCGCTTGCCAACGGAACCGCCGCGAATCAGGAGGAATAAGAGGGACACCTCCTTGTCTCATGGGTGCCGCGTACCGTTGAGATTACCGCGCCTGCCTCTCCGCCAACGCACGGTTTCACATTGCGACATTCAGCCTCCGTTCCCAAGGAGGCTCTCCCCAGGAGGCAAATCAGGGAACTGGCCGCGCCAGCATGACAGCCCGCCTCCCGAACACATCGGTCCCAAACCGCCTTTGCAGATGAACCGCAACCAACGCTGCATACCTGCGTTGGCGAATGCCATTTGGGCTGTGATAGATACCCACCGCCTTCCAGTAGCTGCCGCCCGCCTTCAAAGCGTCGAGAAAGATCCAGCGCGCCGCCTCGACGTTAAAACAGGGATCAAATTGCAGCCAGTGCCGGACCTCCCTCTCGCGCCGCGACAGCAGCGCGGCGATCCTGGGCACCCACCAACTGTTGATCTGGAGCGGTCCCAGGTCATGGCTCCCGTTTTTGTTGCGGATCTCTGCACCGATCCATCCGGCTTCCTGATCACGCAATCCCCAGAGCGTTTTTTCAAGCCAGGACTGACCGCGTGCCGCCTGCCGGATGCATCGCCCCACCTCAGCCTCCGGCGGCCTCGCCGCTATTGCGTTTTCGCAAGGTAGCGCCGCCGTCAGCGCCAGCGAGACAACACAGATCCAAGCTCGATCAGCGATCCAGACCACGGCCCGCCTCCCTTCCGATGTCCCGGGTCTGCTGCTCGCGCGTAGGAGCAGGCGTGTCCCGATTGCGGTGATGGTCGCTCAGCAAAGAATGAAGATGGTGATCGAGCGCCTCGAAAACCTTTTGAGCCCGACCAGCAAACTTGTCCGCTAGGCCTTTGGGTTTTGCATTGCGGGTCCAAAGCTCTCGCTCCAGCCGGTGGTCGCTGCGCAAGAGTCGCTCCCTATCCTGATCTTCCTTCATTTGCCGGAGATGCGGTCCTTGCCTAGCGGCCATTTGTACACGATGATCACGCTCCAAACGCCCCAGGCCTTCAAGGCTTGACGTCTTCTCGCCCGACCGGTCTTCGAGCCGCTCGACCAGTTTTTTCGGATCCTGGGTCCAGAGCTTTACCCCATATCGGGCGCGGGTGATCGCGGTGTAGAAATTCTGCGCGCTCACCAGCGGCGACCCAACAGGCGCCAGGACATAGACCCGGTCATAAGTCTTGGACTGAGCCGAATAGATGGTCTCGGCATATCCATGATCCCACGTTTTGTGCCGGAAGAGGTCGACCGTCTGCACCCGCTTGCCGCGATCCCAGCAGATCCTTGCCAGTGAGCCCTCGAGCCTCTCAATCGTACCGCGCTCCGCATTTTTGAGTTGGAGTTCCTTCGAGACCAAACGCCACTGGATGCGGTCGCCTTCGCTGAGGACTCTCTGTTCATCCATGAAGACGTTGACCTGCGAGGCTTTGGCCGCGCGGGGATCCCAGAGATGGGTGCGTCCCTGCTCGTCCACCAGTCGGAGGCGTTGTCGCCCCTGCGCGTCCCGCACCACCCCGACAACGCGATATTCGGCATCCCGCCCCAGCCCCGCTCCTGGCTGATCGCGACCGAAGGTCACCACCTGTCCCCCTGAATAAAAGCGCGCCATGCGCTTTTCCTGATCGCTCAGGCCACCAGGTGTAAGGACTGAAAGCCGGGTCTCCTCCGCCGCGACGACCCCCTCGCGCTGCAGGACCTCCCTGATATTGCTGTTCACGATCAGGCGCGACGCATTGTCGAGAACGAGAATGTTGGTCGCAGCGCGGCTCCTGGGGCTGAGGCGCGTCCATTCCGCGACCACATCTGCAGCGAGCGTAGCGGCATCCTCACCGCCCACCACCTTGTCGAGCCGACCAATCGAGGCTGCGTAATCCCCCGCCCTCGCATGCGCGACAGCCTGTCGCATCGCCTCGGTTTCCTGCCGACGCGACTCCGTCAGTTCGGCCGTTTCCATGCCCAGTTTCTGCATGAGCCAGAAAGCCTTGCCCTGCTCGATCGCGCCGGTCTGCTTGTTGTCGCCAAGGAGAATGAGGCGAGCGCCAGTGGCCTGGCTGATTTCCAGCACTCGCAAAGCCTGGCGGCTTCCCAACTGTCCCGCTTCGTCGAGAACCAGCACATGGTTGCCGCTGATCCCATATCCACCACCCGCAAGAAGGCTGGCGACCGTGCGCGACTCGATCTGCGCCTTCTCCCCCAATTCGGCGGCGGCGGACGATGTCGGCGCCAGGGCGATGAGGATCGTACCCGGCAGCGCGGCGTCCTTCAGCGATCGGACAAGCGTCGATTTTCCTGCACCCGCGACGCCTTGAAGGCCGGTGACCCGGTCATGCGAGGTCGCCATGTCCACCAGCGCCCGTTCCTGCGCCGGAGAAAGCCCCGCCTGTTCCAGTATAGGAAGCAGGCGATCGGCGCTCGCCACGGGCCGACCGTCCCCGACAGCAAGCGCCAGATGCATGGCGAGCGACTGCTCGAGCCGCACAGTGCGCCGGGTGGTCCGGCCCCGTGTCAATATTTCGTCCCCAGTCTGGCCACGGGTAGCGAGGAGCTTGCGTCGTTCTTCATGCGCATCGACGAGGGGTCGCAAATTCTGAAACCGTACTTCCCCGACATGGGAGGCTAGCCCCGTGGTATAGAGACGGCCAAGCGGGTTCACGGCCTCCTTCCCCTCCGATTGCCTTATCCCAAACAGAGCTGCTCGGGCGGCATCGGCGCGGTCGACCGGGACGGGATGCTCGCCCGATCGCGCGGCGCCCTCTCTCACCGCTTCAAGCGGCTTTTCATATGGCCCCAGCCGCCCGCGCCACTGGATGAGCAGCGTATCGATCCCGGTTTTCACCTTGGCGCCGCGGGTGGCGTAGAAGGATTGGCGGCGCGACGCCTGACCGACCAGACCATGCTGCTGGGCATGTTCATTGATCTGCTCGGCCCGCTGCGACATCTCCTCGATGAGGGCCTTGGGAACGCCCCTGATTTCGAACAGACCCCGGCGCGGATCAAAGTCTATCTCATAGCCAAGCTCGCGCAGGCCATGGGCGAGTTCGTTCCGGTAAATCTGCCCGCAGGTCATCTGCTCGGCATACATGGCGCGGGTTTCGAGGCTTGCCATCGGATCGCCCGATTGCCCGTTGGTCATGTTGAGGACGACGACATGGGTGTGGAGGTGGGGGTCAAGTTCGCGGCTGGCATGTTCGGTGAACCGCGCCCACAACAGTCGGCCCGTCGTCTCGTGGACGATATTGCCCGCTTCCCGTTTTCGCAGCTGGGCATGCTCCTCAAGATAGGCGAGCGTCACATCGACCGATCGCTCATGGAGCTGGACGATCCGCTCGTCGCCCATGGCGAGCGCCATCACTGATACGGATTTGGGCGCACTGATCGCAAAGTCCCAGCCGGGATGATGCTGGATGCCGTCGGCGCGATGTCGGCCCAACTGTTGGCCTGCAACCTTGCCAGCCAGCAGGGACCGAAAAGTTTCAGGATCGACATCGTCCGAAAGGTCGAGCTCGCTCACCAGGGCACCACCCCAGGACGACCGCTCCGCCTCCCCCTTCGTATAATAATCGCCGATCGCGTAATAGCGAGCAATGTTACCGGGCGAACCCTTCAGGCGGCGCGGATGCATCATGCCGGCCTCGCCTCACTACGGTCGCCCGATACGCGCCCGTGTTGCCGAAGGCGGAAGCCGCTCGCCCTTCCAAGGAGCCTCGGCAGCGCTCTTTCTCCGTTTTCATTTTCACCCTCCGCAGGATTAGATGAGTAGCCTTGCACGCTGATCTCGTCATGCGCGGGCGTGCTGCCCTTGTCCGCTCCGAGGGGGAGCTCGGGAGCTTCCGATTTCCTCGCTCGCCGACGCTTGGATCGCGATCCTGAAGATTTCGGAGGAGACTTGTCGCCCTCATCCGGGTCGAGACGAAGGAGCGGAACTAGCCGCTCGACGAATGCGGCCTGCAGGCTGGGAAGCGCATTATAATTATCGGTGAACCGCACCACGGGAAGGTTCCGTCCGAACCGAAGGAAACCCGCGAGATTGGGAAGATTGGTGACCTCGGTATGCATGACCAACGGGCGGGTCACCTGCATCCGCGACAGGTTGACCCCATCCCGCATGTCGTTGACGCCGTAGGACATGCCCTCATTGGCCTCGACCTGCTCGACCTGCCCTAGATTTTCCGAAACATGCTTGGCGGTGGGAGTGTCGTTGGCGCGCAGCGCCACCCAGGTCGAGCAATAGCCGGTGATCGCCGCGGCATCCTGGATGCCGTAGGTCGCCTCAAGCTGCGGGTAGGACTGAAACCCCAATATGCCGCAGCCGCCATATTTTCGCGCGCGGGCGAGAAAGTCGCTTAGCGATGGCAGTTTCTGAAGTGTGGGAAGCTCGTCGATGACACAATAGAGGCGGCGCTTACGGTCGGGCGGGAGGCTCATGATGGCGCTTATCGCGATGTCGAGCCAGACGGTGACGAGGGGCCGGAGGGAAGGGAGCTGATCCGCCTTGACGGTGATGAAGAGCCAGCTGTCATCCTGCTCATTGGCGACCCAGTCCCGGATGGAGAAGCCGTCGGCCGTGTCATCGAGATAGGAGAAGCTGCGCATCACCGAGGCCAGTTCCGCGCGGATGCCCGCAGAAGTGCGGTCGCCTTCCATCGAGATGAAAGCCGCAGCATCGGTGCCCTCCGCAAAACTTGCCAGCGTCTTCAGAGGGCTGCGCACCACCGTTTCCAGGAGCACGGAAACCAGCGTCCCGTCATATCTGGCAAGCTTGCGCAGGACCGCCACCAGCGTGCCGCGGGCCGCCTTCGCCCAGAAGGGATCGCCACCTTTGTCTGGGATCGTCGATTCCGCGATCTGATCATAATGATAGTCACGCGGAACATCGACCCAGGGCGACCAGAAGTCGGAGCGGTTATCCAGCGGATTGAGCAGAATGTCGTGCCCAGGCCGGTAGAATTTCTCAACGAAGGTGCCGGCGGTATCATAGACGATTGCCCGCTTGCCTTGCTTTCGCATGCCGTCCAGCATCTTCACGATGATGTTGGTCTTGCCCGTGCCGGGCGCACCACAGATGAGGATATGTTCAGGCTCGAACGCATCGGGAACGGGCACGCCGCCGATAGCAAAGCTGCCCTTCCGGCTGCGCCACAATTGCCGCCGCAGCTGACGCGCAGCGCCAAAGCGCGCGCCGCGCAGGAACTGATTGGAACCAAGGCCCTTCCCCGTACGGGTGAAATAGAACCATGCCCAAACCAGCATCAGGAGGGCAAAGGCGCCCGCAAGTGCCGCGCCGAACACCAGATGATGCTCCATAGCCTGCATGGTCTTCCTGGCGATGGGGGAGCCCAGCAAGGCATCGGACGTCGTCCAATATTGGCGACCCGACGGGGTCCGAAAGAGCAGCGGCGCGCCGCCGGGCACATCGCTTTTGAGCGTCGCCTCAGCGATCTTGACGGCAACAAAGCGCTGATAGTCGGTCGACTTCCCCAGTACATACCAGAGGGTACCGCCGACCCAGATGGCGATCCCCGCCAGCAGGGTCTGGAAGAAGACCTGCGTGGTCATGCGAACATTGTGAACGATGGCCTGACCGCCCCTGGTCCAAGAGCCCAGTGTGTCGTTACGGAAGATGCTCACTAGAGTACCTCCTCGGGATCGAGAAGGCCTCTTTCCAACAGCAGGGCGCGCGCATCGTCCATGCCTTCATAGCGGTTGAGAATGTCCCGGACATAGTCGGGGATGGTCGTGCCCGCTGCTTGAGCACCGACGACGAGACGCCCGAAGAGGGCGTCCTTGAACCTGATGGTAATTCTGGGCAAGCGCCGAACTCCTGTTCGTCGCCTGGCCAATCGTGATGAAGCGCGTCCCTTATAACCGGATTTCAGTCCGATCTCAATTGATTACATGTGTTCAGAGTGGCAGCCAAACGGTGCCAAGGCAGATCAAGGACTTAACTATTCGGCCCTCTTAAACGACAGCCAAAGCGTGTCGGGGGGCGTCAATCAGTGCCATCAGCGTAAGACCTGTATTCGGCCGGAAAACCGCGCAAATGCTGGCGATTCTCGCCCGCAGCACCCGTGCGTACGGTGCATTACAAAACGCCTATGGCGTGCGTCCTTTCTTCGCAGCGCTTTCCCGCGCTGCGCTGCCACGTGCCGGAAGGCGCGGGGCACCCCGAAGGGGGTTTCAAATCTTTAGACAATGAACAGCCTTTCTGATCGGGAAAAAGGGGCGTTGCCTCCCCAAATGAGGTCCATCGCCACGCCAGCGATTGCATCCGGGATGCACCGTGGCAATATCGACCTTGGCGGGCAGACCTTCGCAATTGTGAAGGATAACATATGCCCAAAATGAATGATCGCGAACGCCTTGCCGATCTTGAGGCAAGGGAACGAAAGCTCGCGCAAGAGGTGTTGGGCGCCCGCCGCGCTCTGCGCGGCAGATAGGCCTCGATGGTCGAAGACCTGGCCGTCGAGCAACTGAGCGAACGCGCCTTTCGCGAAATCGTGGGGCACGCAATTCGCATCGGCGGCGACCGGGCCATGGAAGCCTTGCGCGCGATCGATCGGCTTGAACCCGGCAAAATCTCGACCGGCAAAACAACCCGAAGGGTTGTCCCTGCAGCGAGCACGGCGGAGCCGCGCGCAGCTGGCCAGGATCAGCCAGGCTGATCCTGCATCGTTGCGCGACGGGCGCGGATGGAGGACGCTTGCGGCCTCCATCCGGGTCCCCGAGCGCGACGACCTTTCCCCCACTCGACAAAAAAGAGGCGGCGGAGCCGCGCGCTCCACCGCCTCTTTTCCTTTGCTCGACCTCTCCTATCGGATCGCGCGATTGTGATGCTGATCAGCGAGGGCGAAGAAATGCGCGGGGATCCCGAGCCTGCGCACCTCGCGTGCCAAATGGCTCTGCAACCCGGACCCCTGGCACACGACCGCCTCTACGGGGCGGAGCCTGAGCAGTTGCTCGTTGCGCGCGAACCCTGCCCTGTTTCCGAGTTTCCGGTCGAGGCTAAAGGGGATGAGATGACACGCGTTACGCGCCGCCCAAGCCGCCGCGATCGCGTCGCACCCCTTATCCTGCCCTGTTGTCGCGAGAACCATCGTTGGCACCCGCACCTTGATGCTATCGAGCGCTGCATAGAGAAGGCGGTGATCCTCCCAGACCTGCCCGCCGGAGAAGATCACGACTGGTCCCTTGGGCGCGCGTGCATCGATATGCCGCTTGCGCCGGGCCGCGAGGTAATCGGTCGCCGCCACCACCGATGCGGTCCGCTTGGATGAGACCAGCGAGGCGCGCGGGGCTGACCAGGGCCGTCCGGCCTCGGCATGGTAGGTAGCGGCGGCATAGTCGCGCATACACGCCAGCGCGTCCTGGGTTTCGTCGAGCGACTGGCAGAGCATCTGTGCCTCTTCCAGTTCGACGCTGCCAATCTCGCTCCCGTCATTCTGTTCAATAAGCCGACGGACGGCCATCGCCGCCTTGTCCGCTTCCCCCTCAATCTGGCCTGCAACCTTGTGGAAGCTGTGGACGATGCCCCATGCGATCCGGTCCGCCATGGCCTCCAGCCGGGTATCGCGCAGGACATCGAACAGGGTCGTGACCAAAAACTCGGTGGCCCGGGCGACCACCTCGCCATCGGGCATCGGCGCATGGATGACGTCGTCTCCGCGCGCGATACGGTAGCTGTCGGTCGTTTCGATAAAGGCGTCGGCGAAGCGATCCAGGGTTGCGTCGCGGTCAGTCATATTCAGCATGGGGAACCTCCTTCATTTGCTCTTCAAGAGGTTTCCTCTTCCACACGGGCTCGCCTCGGCGGGGTCAAGGATCGTGGCGCAGCCACGACCGCGAAGCGGCGATGGGGGTCACGATTTTTTCTCGCGCGCACCGCCGCAGCGATGGCGCGCAGGTGCCCGCCCGCGAGAAAAAATGGTGGGGCCCCGTCGTCCTTGAGGCCGCCGGGGTTTCCCGTGTAAACTCATCCCGCTTGTTGAGAGAAGAAGAGAGGCAGCCTCCATGGGGGCTCGATGCCCCCATGGAGGCTTGGGTCCAGACGCAACGCTCGCCCAACAGACCCTGAACCGACGGTGTTCCCTCTCCCATTGGATTAAAATAGGGACCGGCAGCTAAGGTGCTGCCGATCCCTTGGAGAACTACCCGGTCGATCTTATCCGCTTCAAATCGGCGGGACATAGGCATCATAAGGATTGCCTTCGACGAGATGACCGAAGGGGGTCATTACATAATCCGAACCATCACGGCCGACGGCACAGATGACGAAACGCGGCTCACCGGTCTGCGTATCCTGGCATTCCATGAGGGCGAGATTGCCATCCCCTGCCGCGCGCAGGAGGGTCTGGAAATTAGTGCGCAGATTGTCGGGAATAGCCATGTGCCGCCTCCCCCCTATTGCTCGCCTGACGACGTTGCCGCACCAGCACGGGTGTGTCGGCCGCCTGATCCGCTCGGTGGAAGGCGTGGATCGGGACATCGGCCTCCCGCAGCAACTGGTAAAGATTTGCCTGGACCCCAGACCCCTCGCAAAGCAGCGCCTCGACGGGCTTCAGTTCTATAATTTTGCGGTTCCGCTTGAAGGCGGTTTTCCTCCCCGAGCCGTACAGCCCGTAGACCACGACCGGGACGCTTATTTCCGTTCGCGCCGCCCAGGCCGCAGCGATCTGGTCGACGCCCCGCCTTTGTCCGGTGGTGATAAGGGTCATGTGCGGGATGCGCGCCTTGATGAGATCGAGCCGGTCCCAGATGAGTTTCCAGTCGTGCCAGTCGGCAGGTCCGGTCACGACCACGATCGGCCCCTGCGGCATATGCTTTTCGCGTATGGCAAGGGTCCGTGCACGCAGGAAATCGAGCGCCGCGATCTGGCTCGCGCTTGATGCGGTCGACGCCCGGGTGCCGCGCGCAGGCGACCATGGCCATCCCGACAGGGCACGATACATTTCGGCGGCATAGTCACGCATGCACTCGATCGCATCGCGCTGTTCGGCGATCGACTGGCAGAGAAGCTGTTTCTCCTCCAGGGAGGTCGTGTACACTTCGCTGACGTCCGGCTCGCGGGCAAGTTCGCCGACCTCCTGCGCAAGCCGGTCCTCCTGTCGTTCGAGCTTTCCGGCGACGAAGTGGAAGCTGTTGACGATGCCCCAGGCGATTTCGGGGGCAAGCGTCTCAAGCCGGGTATCGCAGAACAGATCGAAGATGGCGGCTACAATCCCGCCGCATTCTGCCTGCGAGGCGATGGGTTCGGGCATCTCATGCTCAGCCGGTTCTTCACCCGGCGAGACAATCGTGAGGCCAAGCGGGTCACCGAAGGCTGCCTGAAATTCAGGGGTGGCAGTCATCTGGGCATAGAGGGTGGGCAGATCGGCAAAGCGATCGATGCTGCTGCGCGGGGCGCTAGCCATGGCGCGGTCCTTTCACGATTGAAGGAAGGAAGCTGGACGAAAAACGGCCGGGAAAGCGTATGCTCTCCCGGCCCATATTGGTTTCGCCAGGGTTCTTAGTAGGGAACCTCGTCGTCGAGATCGTTCCTGCCCATCAGCGAGCCATCGGCCCCGGCAGTGCTTTCACCGAAGCCGGATTGCCCGCGCTCGTCATAGGAGCGCTGCGACGCCCCGAAGCCACCGTTGAATTCCGCGCGCAGCGTCTCACGGCGCCAGGCGATGGTGTAGCCGCCGTCTTCGGTCGGGAAGAGAGCGACAGGCAGCGGTTCGGGAAGGCCCGGATCGTCGACCGAACCGGCAAGGAAAGCTTCCCCGGTCTTCTTCGAAGCGGCTTCCCAGAGCGCACCGATCTGAACCCAGCGCCGTGCGACATTGAGCGTGAGGATTTCGTACAGCGGCGCGCGGTCGCTCGTGCTTTCGACCTTGCGCAAACCGATGCGCGGCAGGTCGATGGTGCGCGTGGCTATTGAGCCCGTCAGACGACCATTCACATTCTGGACTTCACCGATATTCATGACTTCTACTCCTTGGATGATGCCGCTCTCGACCATTCGAAAGTGGCACCCTCCAAAATCCTCCTCCCCTCTGGTCCCTGCCCGCGCGCCACGCACTGCCCTCCCAAGAGGGCACGACCTCACCGCGACCGCGCCCTCCGACCCCTCGACAGCGCGCGCGATAGGTGGCCACGGGCGTGATCACCGACGAAAGATATGAAGCCAAAGGTGCCGCGCGGTGCGGCGCACAGGGAGACGATCAGGGATCGACGCTTGCAAGGCGCGATCCCGTAGGGGACGGAGCAACGTCCCCTCAGCCCGCCAGAGGGATAAGATGACTGTCAGTCCGGTCTGCCGATAAGAGCGATATGCGCCGAGCGCATATAGTGATGAAGCTCGACGCCGCCGGGCATCAGGCCGTCCGCCAGCGCCTTCATGTCGGTCAGATCCGACTCCGCTTTGAACGGTCCATCCTCCTGGCTCTCGATCGTGAGAATGCCGATGCACAGGGCCTTCTTCACCAGGTGCAGATCGCGTCCTTCAAATTCAGCCATGACGGGCTCCTCCGCGCCAATGCGCGGCACTTCATAAACCTTTCGAGGCCGCCTTTCGACAGTTTTCACGCGGGCAAGAACGATCCCACCCGGCTTGAAAATCGCTCAGAACCTGCGAGGTCAGATAATGGGCGCGACCAACTCCAGTTTGAGCCACTGAGCGAGAAGCCCCAATTCCGCAGCGAGTTGGTCATGCGTGTCTGCCGGGGCACCAGATTCCATATGGACAGATTGCACAAGCAGCCGTCCCGATTTCCTGTCTGCCTTGAGATCGGTCCGCGCCACGATCCGGTCACCCAGCAGGAAGGGGAGATCATAATAGCCGTGGGACCGCTTGGGCGCCGGGGTGTAGATGCCGATACGGTAGTGGAAGTCGAACAGCTTTTCGGTTCTGGATCTCTCCCAGATCAGCGGATCGAAGGGCGAGAGGAGCGCCCGCGCGGTCATCCGGCGCGGCGCCTGGGCGTCGCGATGCAGGAACATCACCTGCGACATACCCTCCACCGTGACGGGAATGAGTGCCCCCAAGTCCTGCAGATCCTGGATGGCGTCGCGGGCCTCATCGGGCTTCAGCCGGAAATAGTCCCGCAGATCAGCGACGGTCGCGATGCCGAGCGCCCGGGCGGATTGCTCGATGAGCGCGCGCTGGGCGTCGCGTGGCTCCGGTGTCGGGATGGCGAGGATGTCGAGCGGAATGACGCGCTCGGTCAGATCATAGACGCGCTCGAAGCTGCCACGGCGGGTGGCCGTGGTGACGTGCCCGGCCCAGAAGAGCCATTCGAGCATCTGCTTTGCCTCGCCCCACTCCCACCAGCCCGATCGATTGCGCGCGCCCTCAAAATCGGAGGCCGCAAGCGGGCCGTCGGTCCTGAACCGCGCGAGCAGCGTCTCCGCTTCGCCGCGCCGCTCTCCGGCAAAGGCGCGCAGTCCCTTCCACCCCGCCTCGCCCCGATCGGCGCGCGCCATCCGCCAGCGCAGCAAGGGATGGTAGTCCATCGGCAGAAGCGAGGCTTCATGCGCCCAATATTCGAACAATTGCCGGTCACGGGCCTTCCCCCAGGCGGCCTGGTCGAGCCAGTTCCGGTCATAATCGCCCAGGCGCGAATAGGCCGGCATATATTGGGCCCGCGCCAGAACATTGACGCTGTCGATCTGATGCAGCCCGAGGCGCGCGGTCGTTCCTCGCACATGGGCCTTGCTGACGCTTGCAGGCCGGGATTTTCCGAAACCCTGTGCGGCAAGGGCAATGCGCCGGGCCTCGCGGAACGATATGCTGTCAGTCATGCCGCCCTTTGCTAGACCAGGGAGGGAGACAATGACATCAACGATCGGGAAGCTTTGCAGGCGCTTGGCCGAAAGAGCTCGCCGACCTATCGATGCTGCCATGAGTCGTCCCGACATGAGCCTCGCCGTCGTCGGCGCCGTCCACGAGAATAAGGACCGCAGCAACCGCCTGTTCGAGATCCGGCTTTGCGTCCCGGGCGAACCCGTCGATCTCGCACCGGAGCCAAAAAACCCGTTCGATCCGTCGGCCATCGCGGTCTGGAGCACGCGCGGCGTTCAAATCGGCTATCTTTCGGCGGAGCGCTGCGGCTGGATCGGGTCGCGCATGGCGCAGGGCGAGGAGATCCGCGCCATCTTCCAAGAAGCGACCAAGGGCGGCGCTATCATCCGCATCAGCTTTTCGAGCAGTGATCCGATACTGCCCCCGGCACGCCCGCGCGAGCCGGAGCTGCGTCCCTTTGATGAGGATAGCGACTTCTACCCGGACTATATCCCGCCTGACGATTAACGCGCACCGCCGAAATCCCTGTGAAAATGGCTGTTGCACGGTCCGCGCTGCCGCTATTGCGGGCGCCTCACTTCTTGAGAAGGATATCCAATGAACAATAGCGATCTGGCTGAAGCACTGGCCGCCGAGCATGGCGTCACCAAAGCCGATGCCCGCAAGCTGGTCGACTCGGTCTTCGCGAACATCGCCGGCGCCGCGGCGAAGGGCGAGGAAATTTCGCTGAACGGGTTCGGCAAGTTCAAGGTCAAGGACCAGCCCGCCCGGGAAGGCCGCAATCCCTCGACCGGCGCGACGATCCAGATCGCCGCGTCGAAGAAGCTCGCCTTCACGCCTGCCAAGGCGGTCAAGGATCAGTTGAACGGCTGATCGTTCCGGCGCTCCGCGCGGAAAGCGCGGGGCGCCTCCCGTCAGGCACCATCAGGAAAGTATAGGTCCCTGCATCGATGAACGATGCAAGATCGTGGCGGCACTCTATATGCCAACGCCATGGACGACCTCGCCCCGCTCTTCGCTCGCCTTGGCCGATCGGCGTTCCGATCGCGGTTCCAGTTGAACGCGAAGGAACAGGCCTATCTGGCTGAGCGTGGCCTCGATACGATCCTCGCCCATGGGCTAAGACTTCATCGCCCAGCGGTTGGCGCCGGCCCTGCCGCTCAATGACGGCAAACAGACGCCGATGCGTGGACATCCGGTCTTCGTGGCCCAGCATGCAACGGCAACCTGCTGCCGCACCTGCCTCGCCAAATGGCACGGCATTGGCGCCGGTCAGTGGCTGGGTGCCCAGGAACAGGGCTATATCGTGGCAGTCATCAAGCATTGGCTTCGCGATCGCCAACCGTGACGGAAAAATGGCCCGATCATCGCTGGGATGACCGGGCCAGAAAGATGCCTCGTCAGCGAGAGCCTCGAACCTTCTCTGTGCCGAGTTCGTCGTCGACAATCGAACCAAAATCCTTGTCGGACAGGCTGCCGGCTTGCCCTTGCGCAATCCGCTTCTCCAAAAGCGCCTTAAGCTCGAGCCAGGGTTCATCATCCCCCGCGTCGACGGGAAAGAGGCGTTCGATCGCATATTGCTCGATCGTCTTGTCCTGCAACGCCACCAAAGCCTTCAGCCTCTGATGCTGCTGCTCGGTAATATCTATCGTCAGGCGACGCATGGTGCCCTCGCAAATCTCACTACAAACCCACACTCGTACAATAAGGGTTTATTGTTACATCAGCCATCGAGGTTGGTTAGACGCACCATATAATGCGGCGAACATCCCTGCCCGTGACCAAGATGAGTTCGGCAGGCGTCGACGATCCGCTCCCAGATATGCGCGGGCATGTCGCAATCGCTGCCTTCGCCGCTGAGGCTGGGATCGACCATGACGATCACGTCCGACCATTCATCTGGCTCGCCGCCGCGATGCCATGTGAATTTGGGCTGCGCACCGCCGAGCCAGTGTCTGAACGCCGGGTCGCGGAAATATTCCGGCGCATTAATCAGCAGGCTCCGGCCGATATGCGGGCGATCCGAAGGGTCATCCGCTGGCAGGGCAGCAGGCGACGTGGTGCTGGCGGTTGGGCGTTGCAGCGCTACGCGCAGGGCCTCGCCGGTGGACTGAATGTCGACCCGGTCGGCAAAGATGACGCAGCGTCCCCCGCCAAATTCACCCGGGCGCGCCCGTGAACAGGTGACAGCCCATTCGAAACTGACCGGCGCCTTGGCGAGCGAGACCTGGCAGCATCGCCGGACAAGTTCGGCGATGCTGCCAGGGCTGGAAATCGACCGTGCCGGAAATCATGGGGGTCGAGACGGTCGGCTCCTCGAAGCTGTTTCCTCCGGTGAGGTCAGCCCGCAGGATCGGAAACGTCGCATCGTCGAATATGGTGAGGAAGCCACTCCAGGGGTCGTCGACACCCGATGGCGGGAATGCCTTCAGAAATTCCTGGCTCGGCGCGGGCGGCTCCAGGTCACAGTTCAGATCGTCTGCAGCGTTGAACGCCTCCTCCAGCAGCGCCATCTCGGCATTGGTACAGCAGAAGGTGAAACAGCCGGAAACATAGGTATCGGCCATAGCGTCAGCCTTTTCCATCAATTAGAAGTGGGCGGGGGCGGCCGCAGCGCCGATCAGGTAGCGCAGCTTCGCCCATGCGGCATCCTCGCCTGCCCGGACGCCCCGGTTGAGGCCGCGGGCGTAGAGGCGGAAGGCAATGGCGGCCATTTCGGGCGACGCTTCGGCGGGGATGAATTCGAGAAAATTCTCCTCGTCATCCCTCAACTCCAGCATGCCGCTGTGCCCCGCGATGCGCGTGAGGGCGACACGGGCAGAAGAATTGAGCTGCACGAGGCGCGCATTGAAGCGTTCGATGAGCGGATCGTCGGGTATGGAAATGGTCATGGGATCGCTCCTCATGGGAGTGGGAACCGGCATTTTTAAAAGGGACAGTCGTCCGGCGACATCAGCCGGGACCGGCATGGTCGGACGCGAGCCATGCGGCGGCGGAATCCTCGAGCGAATGGGTCAGGAACAGCCCGAAGCAAAATTGCTGAAAGACACTGTCGCCGCACAGGTCAGGCGTCCCGATTTTGGCTGCAAGGTCGATTTCGAACCGCTCTGGCGGCGTGACCTGTTCTGCGGGAACCCAGGTCGCCAGGTCATCGCTCTCGGCGCCGCAGAGATCGCATGTGGTGCAATCAAAGATGCCCGTCACTTCCCATTGCTGGCTTTCAACGTCCCAGCGGACAGCGGCGTCCCGAACGATCGAATCCGATCCGCAATGAACGCAGACCGGCTTCAGCCGACCCGCGAGCGGGGCCGGATCGGGATCGTCCGGGTCGGGCGCGATGAATTCGACGGTGAAGCTGAGCTCGGGTATCCGCACATCATGATAGGTGCTGGCCTCCGCAGCGGCATGGACCGCCGCCGAGACATCGGCGCCGTCGGGCACTTCGACATCGATGGTCTCGCTGGCATAGCATTCACCGGCGCTGAAATATTGGATGCGCACCGCAAAAAGGCGCGTGGAAACGGGCGTCGTCGCCATTGTGGTTCTCCTAAAAATGGTGAAGGGGCCGGCACGAACGTCCGGCCGGACAAGGTCAGCGGGCGCGTTCCATCAGCTTGCGCGCCTTGGATTCGAGGTCGAGGCGGCCATCCTGGTGCGGCCGGCTGCGGGCGATCGCGGTGATGCCCTGCACAAAATCATAAACCGAGGCGGGAGGATGGCCCTCTTCGGCCAGGACGGTCGCGATGATCTTCCCGGTTTCGGCCTTCGAGAAGCCCTCCTTGCGCAGGAAGGTCTCACGGTCCTCATCCTTGCGCGCGACGATCTTCGTGCGAGCGGCCGCAATGCCGTCGATGAAGGATCGGGGCGAACTCTGCGCGAAATGTTCGAGCGCCGGGGCGCCCTCATGCGCGAAACGATTGGCCGCGAATTTGGAGTGACGGATGTTGATTTCCTGGAAATTTTCTACGCCCCAGAGATTCCGGTTCTGACACACGGCGCGCAGGTAAAAGGTTGCTATTCCAAGGGACTTGGATCCGACTTCCGAGTTCCAGGTGTAAAATCCGCGAAAGTAGAGATCGGGTTCGCCATTGGGCAATCGACCCGCTTCGATGGGATGGAGATCGTCGACGAGAAACAGGAAGACATCGCGATCCGACGCATAGAGGGTGGTCGTGTCATGCGTGATGTCGACCATGGGGTTGTAGGTCATCGCGCCCCAATCGAGCACGCCGGGCACCTTCCAGCGCGTGTCGCCGGTGCCGTTGCCCGCGATCTTCATCACGGCTGCAACCAGTTCATGATCCCAGATCCGCCCATAGTCGGGACCCGTGACCGCGCGCAGTTCGCTGCGGCCATCGCTCGACTGGAGCAGCTTCACATGTTCGCCCGAATGCGAGATCAGGCCGTGCTGCAGATTGATACCGGCGAGCGCGGCCGGGAGTTGGCGCAGATAGGCCGCCGGCGCGCCGACGAGGCTGCAGAGCTGGCCGAAGGACCAGTTGGTCGGCGCGACCGGCGCTTCGTCGCCCGGCATCAGCAGCGACAGACGCTCGGGTTCGTCACTGCGTGCTTCCACCCGGACGTTGCGGCTCTCGACGATTCGGGTGGTTGCGCGGTCGGCGCGCGTCCGAACGCTGTCGTAAAGCTCGCCGAGCGAGAGAAAGCGCTCGTCCTGCGGACGGCTGAACCATTCGGACGAAACGCGGGAGATGTTCGTTCCGCGCGAGATGTCTACGCGATACGGGCGGACACCCGCACGATCGGTTGCGGTGATGGCAGTCATGGGAACCTCCAGGGCTGTGGGGATGGGCGAAATGCGCCGGGCCTCTGCCCCCGCATCGCAACCCCTCCCTTCCCCCTTTCCTCCTTGCCGCCGCGCGGAGCCGGGATCAGCGTCCCTGCTGTTCCGACACGGGAAGGTCAGTGATTTCGATCCTGGTCGGGTCAGCGCCCAGATAGATGGTGATCGTCCGGCCCTGCGGCACCAGCCAGCGCAGATGTTTGGAGACGACCGCGCCGCAACGGGTGATCAGCGCTTCATCGGCGTCGAGGAGCTGCTCTATCGCCAGTTGCCGCGCGTCGAGCAGGAAACGGTCGTGCTGGGTGTCCCAGCTATCGGCGTCACTATCCCGATGGGCCTCGAAGCAGATGGCTTCCAGCAGGTCGGTCAGGTCATCGACGTCCATCGTGCAGGCCGGCGTCAGGAAAATCGCCGCGTCCTCGACCTCGAAGTCGAGGCAGCTATCATAGGAGATGAAGATATCGGCGGCCAAGCGGACGATCTTGTTCGCATCATCGGGGGTCGCGATGTGCAGGAGCGCCGTGATGCTGTCCGCGCGTCCTGAATTGAGATCGGGCCGGTCGTCGGTCTCGTCGAACAGATGCTCCTTCCCGTCCTGAACGATCAGGAACTCGCACTCTTCGATTTTTGGCAGCGCATCATACCAGGCATAGCCTGCAAACCCCGGTTCCGGTTCAACCAGCGGCGTGGAAAATTCAGGATTAGCGCCAATGGCGCGCGCCAGACATTGCGCAAAGTTTGGATTATGGCAGGGCGTCAGAAGCGCGCCCTGCGCGTCGATCAGCCGTGTGGTTCCGGAGCGCGTGTATTCGCCCGTCATCGGAGACCATTGCAGCAGGCGAGGCCGCACTTCGGGCAAATCGACGCCGTGCGCCTTCGCCCGCAACCAGTCCTTATGCGAAAGGCAGTGGCCGTCGCGTTTCCCGATGGCCTTGAAGATCGCCGTCATAGAGGCGGCGCGCAATGCCTCCAGACCTGTATTCTCGATCATTTCCTTGCGCGCCGGAAGAACCAGCTGGAGCTGCGGCGCATCGATGATGTCGATCCCCACGGACCATTGGGCCGCGCGCCCACATTCGATCAGGCTGGGCAGTCGGCAGGGAACGGTGACGCCATGGAAGTTGATCCGGGGGACCTGATCAGAGAGCGTCTTCCCTGAAAACACGCCAATGCGGCAGCCAAGGGCGACCTCGATATGCTCGGCCTCCGCGAGCCAGTCCGCCCGATCCACGGGCTTGGCATTCAGCCTAACCGGCAAGGGGTAATGGCGCGCCGCCGCGGCGACCGACCAGGACAAGGCCTTCTCCCAGGCAGGACATAGCTCGAAGGATATTTCAGTTCCCGAAGCGATGTCACATGTCTGGACGGCGATAGGGGCGCTGGATTCCCAGTCATCGGGGCCGATCACCATCTTCCAGCCCGTGGCATGGCGCGGCGACCAGGATCGGATCTCGACATGGCGGCCCGCCAGACTGAACATGCCCATGCCAGCGGGGTCTTCCCGGTGGACGACCTCATCGTCCCAGCCCGACTGCCCCAGCGTGATGAGATGAGCCGGATCGTCGATCCCGGTGCCGTCATCGGCGACGCAGAGCAGCGTTCGGCCGCCTTCCGTGACGGTTGTGATGGCAACCTGGCTGGCCGCCCCGCGCCGCCCGTTCTGGAAAAGCTCATTCAGAACATCCAGCAGCGTCCCATTGAAAAGCCTGGTAATTCGGGTGATCGCCCCCTGCGAAACGGAGGTCGAGACGGTGGTCGAAAGGGTCATGAGGATTCTCCCGAAGAGCACAGCGATTAATCGCTGCGCCGATCCTCTTCCCCCTCCCTCCTGCCATGGTCAGGCAGCCCTCGACGCCGGCGCGGCCAGGACATTCCATTGCGTCCCCGTTCTCACGAGCTGGTCGACGATGGATGATGCCCGATCCGCCGGTATGAACATCCGCGTCCTGTACTGGATGACCTCGGTGAAACAGCCGATCGACTTCAGCCAGTCCCGCCGCGCGGCAGGGAAATCGCGCAGTTCAAGGCGACGGCTGTCGTTCACATGGACCCAGATAAGGCGAGCCCCGTCCATTCCCGGCACGGCCACGCCCTCGCTGCTGCGCGCACCAGCGATCATCTCGGCGGGCGAAAGGGTGATCGCCATGTCGACGCCGAAGGATCGGGTGACCTTCTCGACTCCGCTGGGCGAGATGATGCGACCGAGAACCGAATTGCCCTGGGCGTCCGTGACCCGCCAGACGCGCAGATCATCGTCGGGCAGCCGGTTCCAGACGGGGAGCAGCAGCCCGGTCGCCATATTGATGGTTTCAATGTCGATCCTGGCGCGGGCCTCTTCGACCTCGGCGTGCCAGAACGCTTCGAATTCCTGGCCGTCGATCGGCGCCCAATGGCTTTCCTTGAGGGCGCTATCCTGCATGCGTTCACGGCCCGTGGGCCGCACCAGCTCCCACATGGGAATCGCATTGCCCTCGCCGTCCATGATGCTCCAGCTCGGCCGCTGCAGTGCGACCCGGCCCGAACGTCCATTGCGGAGCCAGGAAACAGGCGCATGACCATGCTCGCGCATCAACTGACCGTAGCCGGTCGCGCGCCGCCGATAATGAAGTTCCAGACGGCTGAGCCGCGTCTCCGCGCCGGTCACGGGATCGCGGCATAGGAGCTGTTCATCGAGGAGGATGGTCCGTTCGGTCTGGAGCGTTTCCACGCCCACATCGAGGGTACCGGCCTCGCGCGCGGCGTCGATGCGCGCCTGGATGAGCGCCATATATTCCTCGAAGATGGCGTTCTGGGTTTCGATGCGCAGCGCCAGCAGCCGGTTCAGCCAGCGCTGGATCGGGGGAAGATCATCGACAAGGCCGCCGCTGTCCTTGTCGATCAGCTTGAGGCCCGTCATGTCGACAAAGGCTTTGAACGACGTGCTGGTGAGCTTGCCCCGGTGGAGCAGATGATACCATTGGACGAGCGCATCGCGGGCATAATCGCTCTCCAGATTGTCGGAAGGATCGAACAGATTTTGTCCGCCGGTCTGCCGCTGACCCCGGGTCAGGGCACCCAGGCTGTCGAGGCGCCGCGCGATCGTGCTGATGAACCGCCGTTCCCCCCGGCAATCGGTGGTGACCGGTCGGAAAACAGGGGCGCTCGCCTGGTTGGTGCGGTTGGAACGGCCCAGTCCCTGGATGGCGTTGGAAGCCCGCCAGCCCGGTTCAAGCAGGAAATGGATGCGGCGGCGATCCGCCGATTTCGAGTTGCGATCGGCATGGTAGCTGCGACCGGTGCCGCCGGCGTCGGAGAAGACGAGAATCGGCTTGGCGCCCGACATGAAGCTTTCGGCCTCGACCAGATTGCTGCGGCCACCCCGGCGTTCGACGCGCTGGCGCCCCGTTGCATCGTGGACCAGCCGCCGGGAGCGCCCGGTCACCTCGGCTATCCGGTCCGTCCCGAAATGACGAATGAGTTCGTCCAGCGCCAGGCGGATGGGCGGGAGCGAGCATAGCTGTTCGATCATCTCGTCCCGAAGCGCCAGCGCCTGCTGACAAAAGACGGGATTGCCTTGCTCGTCAATCATCAGCTCGGAGCGTTCGACATCGTCGCTTCCCTTGATGATCTTCATCATGCGAACGGGGAAAGCGGTCTTGAGGTAGTCGATCATCGCGGCCGATGGAGATAACTCAATATCCAAATTCGCCCGCTCGTCCGCTGTCAGGCTCGCGAGACGGCGATCGAGCATCGCCTCTGCCGTCGTCACCAACTGCACGATGGCGTGATGCCCGGCTTCCACCTCCTGGGTGATCGCCGCGATCAGGCTCGGCACCTTCATGGCGATCAGGAGCTGGGCGAAGAATCGCTGTTTCGCGCCCTCGAACCGGGACAGGGCGGCGCCCTTGGCCTGAGCGTTGAGCGCCTTATCCGCCATGCGATCGACGATGTTGGTGAGCGCCAGCACCTCGTCGAGATTGGCATGTATCACCTGCCAACCGTCGGCATATGCGTTATAGACCTCGATCTGCTCGGGGGTCAGGGGATGTTCGAGCGGGTCATATTCGACGCCGCTGAAGGTGAGCGCGCGCGCGGTGTAGAGGCCGAGCGCTTTGAGATCGCGCGCGACGATTTCCATCGCGGCGATCCCGCCCTTCTCGATCCCGCTCATGAAGGCGGCGCGGTCATCGAATGAGGTGCCGGGGCCCCACAGGCCGAGACGAATGGCGTAGCAGAGATCGGTGGCGCCGGTCGCCGAGACATAGAGGATGCGGGCGCGCGGCCGTAGATTCTGGAGCCGGACCCCGGCAAGCCCCTGTTCCGAACCCTTCTGGGTGCCGAACTGGGTTTCGGTGCCGGCGGCATTGGCCATCTCATGGGCTTCATCGAAGCAGATGACCCCTTCGAAATCTTCCTCCAGCCAGGCGAGCAACTGGTGCAGGCGTGACGCCTCGTCATGGCGATGGGATCGCAGCGTCGCATAGGTGAGGAAGATGATGCCGCTTTCCATCGTGATCGGGGCGCCGAAGGGAAAGGCGTCGAGCGGCTGAATATCGATGGGCAGGCCACCCAGCGCCGCCCAGTCGCGCCGGGCATCCTCAATCAGCGCGGCGCTCTTGGAGATCCAGACGGCCTTGCGCCGACAGCGCGACCATTGGTCGAGGATGCAGCCGGCGACCTGCTGGCCCTTGCCGACGCCGGTGCCGTCGCCGATGAAGAAACCCATGCGGTAGGCAACGCCAGTGGCGTCGGGCGTCAGCAGCGTGCCCGGTCCATTTGGCGCATGCCGTCCGGGAAGATCGCGTTCGAAGGCCTGCCCCGCATAGATGATCGTTTCGAGCTGGGCATCGGACAGGGCCGCCACCGCGCAGCGCGGCAGCATCGGGACATAGGTTGGACGCGGAGGGATGATCGACGACATCGCGATAGATTCAACAAGCTGGTCTGGGTGCGGCTTTGCTTGCGGGATATCCATCCGCGACAGACGCCAGGGCACGTAAATGCCGATCTGCTCGCCGGCGGGCAGCGGCGTGTCCCGTACGCTATAAGCAAGCGGTTCGACCAATCCGTCGACGGCGACGACAGGTCGAGGCTTGGGCCGCGGCATCGCGGGGCGCGCGCCCGATGCGAAGAGGGGGCGAACGGTCGCCCGTGCCGCAGGCGCGGTGATCCTTGGCCTCGCCTGATCAGGGGACGGTTCGGGCGGCAGTTCGTCGGACAGGCGGGGTGGCAGCGCCAGGATGGGCGGAAGCAGATCGTCGAGGCACTTCACGGTCAGCCTGTCAGGCGTGCCGGTCCAGTCCTTGTCATAGATGATCAGTCGGACCGAGATGCTCGTGCCATGTTTGGCGAAAGGACGGCCTTGGACTGTGATCTCGACCCGGGGCGGCACCAACGCCGCGACAGCCTCATAGCCGCTGCGCCCACTGCCATCATGGGCAAAAGCCGGGGACATGATGGCGACGCAGCGACCGCGATGCGCGAGACGGGCCAAGGCCGATCGGAGGTGGCGTGCCTCGGCATGAGGGTCCCTTCCCCTGCCTTCGCTGCGCGCGAACGGGGGATTGATGAGGACGACGGTTGGCCGCTCGCCCGGAACAAGAAGATCATCGATATATTCGGCATCGTGGCGGGCGACCTCGCGGTTCAGCGCCTGGGCGAGCAGTCCGGCCCGGACAGGATCACGTTCGTTGAGCAGAAGCGACGCCCCGGCAAGCTTTGCGAACACCGCAAGCAGCCCGGTCCCCGCTGACGGTTCCAGCACGATGTCGCCCGGCGTGATGGCGGCAGCGAGACTTGCCAGATAGGCCAGCGGAGCGGGCGTCGAGAATTGTTGCATGTCGATCTGCTGCTCGGACCTGCTGGTCTGGGTCGGCAGCCGTCCGAGCAAGTCGTTCAAGACCGCAAGCGCCTTAGCCGGCGTATTTCCCAGATCGATGGCACCGTCCAGCAGCGCGACGACCTCCGCGATCTCGAGGGCATCATAAGCCTCGCGGAGCGACCAGGCGCCGCTGGCGTCACTCGCCCCGAAATGCATTGCCATGAGTCGGGACAGGCGCTGGCGGGTGATGGGCTGTCCGGACCCGATCAGGTCGGTGAGGGCTGTTACGACGGCGGCCAGCGTCCAGACCTTCTGGTCGAGCGGATCAGAACCGGCCTCAAGGGCCGCAAGAAGCGAACGGGTCATAGGGGAACTCCAGGAAAAGCGCGGCGATCAGCGCCGACACACGCCAACGCCAACCCCACCCCCTTCCTCCTCCAGGACGCGGTCATGGCGAGCGGCAAAGGGCCGGAGCTGCGAAAACGCAGCCCCGACCCGGTCGGAGGTCAGGCGGCCTCGGAAAGCCCGTCGGCCTCGTCAGTTCCGCCCTGGTCGGTGACGTCGCTGGCCGACGGATCGTCACCACCGTCGATGGCGCGGGGCGGTTCACCATCCGGATCGAACCGCATCGCATCGGGCAGCCAGGCGAGTGCCCTCTCCTTCACGGCGGCTTCGACGATGATCTGCCCGCCGAACAGCTTTTCCGCCGAGAGCGCGAGGTCATGCTTCTTCGACGCGCCGTACCGGCTACGCAGCTCGATGCCGCCGACCTCCTCTAAGTGATCGAGGATCGTGGACTTGCTCACCCGGTCGAAATAGCGGCGGGCGGTGGGGCGCCACCAGTCCGCGACCTTGATATCGAGTTTGCGGCCGAGATAGTCGAGCATCACGCTGCCCGATCCGCCAGCCGGCACCGCGTGCAGGGTTCTGGCGATCGCCCAACCAAGCCAGGCGGCGCGGGCGTCCTCGTCCAGGGCGCAGAAGGCCTCGTAGCGATCGGTGATATCGGGCGAGTTCGCCCAGCTGCGATCAAGGCCTGCCTCCAGTTCTTCCCATTGCTCCGCCGCCGGCGTGTCACTTTCGAACCCGGCCACGCGGGAATAGGGCGCCGTGGCGCGCAGATCGCTCGGCAGATCATGGCGGAAGCCGAGCGCGGCATCGACCATGAAGAAGGTGCCGAGGTCGAGAGCGAAATGGGGATCGCTGGCGACATGCACGCGGAGCAGTTCGGTCTTCATGATCGCCATCTCGTCAGCGAGACGCTGGCTGATGGGCGATCGCGAACTGGCTTCCTCGACCGGCTCTTCGTCCTGCTCCACATCTTCCGAAAGATCACCCTCGGTTTCGTCCACTTCAGGGTCGGGTTCCGGGATGGCGTAATATTGCTCATGGAGGCGCGGCGTGCCGTCATGGCCGATCACCAGATAGGCGAGCGAGGCTGCCTTCTGATCCTCCGTAAGAACGGGTGGCCGCTCATTGAGCGCGTCATATTCCGCTTCGAGCGCCTGGATTACCTGCTGCTCCTCATCGGAATAGCCGTCTTCATCGGCATTCTCGGCGATCGCCTCGAGTTGCTGCTCGATCGCGCGCTGGCGATCTTCCTCTTCCGGGCTCAGCGGTACGGGCTTGCCCTCGATCTCGTCGAGCGCCATCACGTCCATATAGGGCACGCGTGTCTGAGAAACGATCCGCAGTTCGCCAAAGCCATTGCGGGCCTGGATCTCTTGCGCCGCCGCCTGCATCCGTTTGTCTGCGAGGCGCTCCACGATGTCGCTGTCGATCCAGTTCTCATTGGCCGCGTCCGAAAAGAGGTCGCTGTCGATGCGGCCACCGGCTGCGACATAGGCGTCCCGGCCGACCAGCAGCGCCTTCGGATCGCTGCCGCGGTAGAAGCCGGAAATCAGGCGCCGGCGAATTTCACCGCAGTTGGTCGATCCCCAGCCATCACCCAGCTCCTCGAACACGGCGGCCTGGCGTACCGGGTCGCTGATGCTGGCATAGGCCTTGGCGATATCGAGCGTGATCTCGCCGTCGGCGAGGGCTTCGAAAATGCTATCGGCAAGACCCGCTAGCCGAAGCCTGCCAAGTACGAACCGCTCGGTGACGCCGAAGCGCTTGGCGACATCTGTGGGCGTTTTCTTCTCGATTTCGATGATCGCCTGAAACGCGCGGCACTCCTCAGCGGGCGTCATGTTGAGGCGCCGCAAATTTTCGATGAGGCTGATTTCGACGGCGTCATTCTTGTCGGCCAGCACGAGGACCGGGACGGCATAGTCGGCGTCGAGCTTGCCATCCTCGATCAGCGCCTGGACCTGCCTGAGACGACGACCGCCTGCTATGATCTTATATTCATCCTTCTTGCGCGGCACCGCCAGGCCAACCAGATTCTGGATGACGCCCTTGGCAAGGATGCTGGCCTTGAGTTCTTCGTCAGCGACGGGATCGGTCCGCTTGCGGACGTTGGTCGGCGCGACCGTCAGCTTGGAAGCGGGAACGAAAATGATCGGTGGCTTCTGTGTCATGGACATTCTCCAGTGCGCGCCGCGCCCTGACCATCAAGCCGCAAGCCGCACCCCTTCCGCCTCCCCCTTTCCTCCTGCCTGCAGCATATCGTTCCAGTCGGTAAATGGTGCCGGCGGCCACAGGACCACGATCTCCCGTCCCGCCAGGGCGTAGCGTAGGCGCGCTCGATCGACCGCCCTGCGCCCGGCACGATCATTATCGGCAAGGAGGATAAGGCGGGTCACTTCCTCAGGGATAACGATCCGGTCGAGCCGTTCTGCGCCGAGCGTTGCCCAGACTGGCACGCCGAGAAGCATGGAGGCGGATAGCGCGGTTTCCACGCCCTCGGCCAATCCAAGCACCTCATTAGCAGGCGAAAGGGCCACTGCCCCGTGGCGCGGTCGACCCAATGTCCGCTTGTGCTTGATCATGGAAGCCGGGCGCCCGTCAAGATCGAGAAATATCCGCTGAAGTCCCAGAAATTGGCAGCGGTGCGTCACGGCCGCGAGGATAGCCGGCATGAAGCGAACTGACTTTCCTGCCCCGAGGGGCGTGGCAGGATGATAACGTAGCGCTGCGGATCGATACGCAATGCTTCTGCCAATCAGATAACGCTCCCCAGCTGTGCCGACTAATGGCAGCGACTGTTCCCAAATCTGACGGGCGGCGCGATCGGTACCTTTACATTGTCCTGCGATCTTGTTGGTCGGTGAGGGAGTTGATTTGATCGAAAAGTTTTCCCGCTGGAACGCATGAAATATCTCGTTGATCGTGCAGCCGGCGAAGCATTTGAAGAGAAGCGCGGAGTGACCACATCGGACGGAAAGGCTCGGCGTTTTATCGGGATGTGCGGGGCACCTGCACATGCCCCGGCCGTTTGACCACACACCACCGAATTTGCGAACCAGTCGCGCACCCATAGCATCCAGATGTGCATCCATAGGAAATCCCCGGAGAAGGTCGTTACTGATGGCTGGAACTGCCACAAGACCCCATCCTTCATGGGGCACCAATGCCCTATCCCTCTCCTTCCCCTCGAGCGATCGAGGCGGCAAGAATTATACAAGCTGACGCGTCGCCTCATCAAAAGCCGGCAATCCAAACGAGGCCGGGCAGCCGACTGGTCGGAGCGGCGCGTGAAGGAGAGCCCGGTCCCCGACGGGGAGACGCTCATACCCCTCAAAATCGTCAACGACCAACTGGCCTAAATATTGGAAATCCCGACCTCCGCCTCGAACGCGCTCAGTCCCGCCGACCCAAAAAAATGCGCGAAACCGGGCCGGGCCTCGGGAACCCCCTCCACAAACCTGGCAGGTTCGCACCGCCAGCCCTTCTTGTGCTGCTTGATCTCTGCGCGCGGCATCCACGCGATCAGCATCGGGGCACCGAGGCTTTGCGAGGTAAAATAGGGTATGGCCAGGATCATGTCATTGTGGAAGGCGGTGACGCGCCCGACATAGCCGTATCTCGCCTTGTCGGTCTTCTCGTCGGTTGAATATTTGCCCTTTACCTGAACCGGGCGGACTATCGTCGATGCGCCGGACGGTCGGCTGATGATCATGTCGAACCCCTTGTCGCGGCGTGGGAAGTAGACGTCCCAACCGGCATCAGCGAGTATGCCGGCAACATACATTTCGGCGAAATAGTCGCGGGTTTGCGGCGCCCCGGTCGATCCAGTTGCTTCGTCCGTCAGCATAACCTGTGCATTTCCGTATCCCCAATCAAAACAGCATCCCCTCAAGATCGGCCAATGTGTCGCACGGCGGTATCCCGATGGCCATCGGCCAATATTCCGGCGATTATCCAGTCACGGCAAAATCTCCCCTGGAGCGCGCCGCCCGCGCACTTTGCAGCTTCGATGGCAATGGCCAGAACATCAAGTTCGAAGGCAAGCCCATGTGGCAAAGCTATCTGCCGCAGGCGCGTGCGACGCTTGAAGCCATCAAGGATCCTGGCCCTGCCTTGTTGGAGGCCGGCCACGAGCAGATTTGATCGAAGGCTTCAAGATTGGTATGCAGGTCGCGGGCTGGACCTGGAACCGCATGGTCGGCGCGATCCTCGAGGATGAATAAGATCCACGGCTGACGCGAGATCAGGCCGCGACCGATGACGAAACGCTTTCATCAATATTCGCCAGAAAGGCGGATTCAGAATCCCAGTTCGCCAAGACAGGCCCCCACCTGCCGGGCATAGGCGTCCCCGAACAGGCGAAGATGGACCAGAAGCGGCCAGAGCCGATAGACAGGCTGGCGCTGCTCCCAGCCTGCCTCCAGGCCACAAGCCTCGAAAAAGGCGGCTGGTGGATTATCAAACAGGCCGAGCATGGCACAATCAACCTCCCGATCGCCATAATAGGAGGCAGGGTCGATCAGCCCGGCAACATGGTCGCCGTTGAAGAGGATATTTCCCGACCACAGATCGCCATGGAGGAGCGAGGGCACCGGCTTGTCCGGAATAAGATCGCCCACTCGATCGCAAAGCGCCGAAATCCGTCCGCCTACGACGAAACTGACATAGGGCAGATGGCAGCGCAGCCGCTGATCGGCCCAGAAGGTGGCCCAGTTCGAGGCCGGGCGGTTGCAGATTGTGACAGGTCCGAAGGCATAGTCCTCCTCCCAGCTATAATGGGTGCTGCTTCGGCCATGCAGAATGTCCAGTATCTCGGCAAGCTCCGCCCAGGAGCGTACGCCGCCACGCGAAGAGGGAAGATCTTCCATGATGAGGAGATCACCATCCTGTGCGATCATGCCAGGCACTGGTACATTACGAAGCGCCATGTGCCGCAACATGCGCGCCTCGATCGCAACACTTGGCGCCTGTTTCGCGATGGCCGTGTCGCCATTGCCGAGATCGAGCCGGAAGACGGTCGAAAGGTCGCCGCCGGAAAGGCGACTGACCGCGCGCACCTGGCGGCCCAGAAGGGTAGAGGCGCGTATCAGCATGACAGGGACAAAGCTCCCCTCAAACCGTCCCACCTCCTTTCAGAAGTCGCGGCGCCCCCAAGCATGGCCCCCTGCCTCCCGCTCATGTCAGGATCGCGCGCTGGCATCGCCTCTACCCTTCCATGTGCTCTCATCCCTTGGGCGTCACCCAGACTTCGACTGGCGCGGCGAACTTGCCAGGAGCGGACTTGCCGACATGGACCCGGTCCGCGGTCACCCGCTCGCCCGTTTCGAGATTGAAGCTCGCCCAGGGCTTGGGCATGCGTCCGAAAGTCATCTTCTGGATGGGCTGGCCGGTCGCCGAGTTCATGATGGTTGCTATGATGCTCATGTCGCCCCGATAGCGGCGCGACGGCGTGGGTGTAAGCCCTTCATATATGCCGATCTGCCGGCGCGGTCATCACGCACTTCCTGCGAGGCCCAGCCATAAATTGTACAGCGCGCCAGTGGGACCGCCCCTTCATCGAGCCGGCGACGCCAGAATCAGAAAAGCCATGTTTGCGCCCAGATTGCCAAAGCGCCTTGCACTGACCTTGCATCGGCATGAAATCATGCCAAGTTCAACACCGGCGGGCAGGCCCATATGGAAAAATGGATCATGCCCAAACAGAATGAATGTGAGCGCCTGGTCGACCTCGAGGCGCGTCAGCGCAGATTGCAGGAGGAGATTGCGGCGGCGCGGAGCGCGCTTCGCACAAGATATGGCGCGATCGTTGCCGAGATTCCCATCGAAGCGATAGGCGAGCGGGTTTTTCGGGACATCCTGCAGCACGCAATCCGCGCCGGCGGCACTGCCCCCCTTCAGGCGGTCAAAGCACTGCCGCTCGCTCCGGGCGAATTGTCTCCCACCACCAAATCAGCGGTCGCATATTCGGGTCCAAAGGTCACCACCGCGCGGATCGTCTCGCCGCCACCACCCTCGTCAGAACCTGCATCTAGAAAGCGCTGAACAATGGCTGCGAGGCAGCAAAGTCGCCGAGTCGTCCTCTCGACGGCTCGCCACCGCTTTGGCAACAAACAGAGCCACGATTCGCATCACAAGGACAAGTACCCATGTCGCTTTCCGACCTCATCGCCACGATCGCAGCCAATGAAGGTCTTCCCAAGACCGACGTCAAGAAGGTCGTCGACGGCCTTTTCGCGCAGATTGCCAAGGCCGCCGAAAAGGATGAGGAGGTTTCCGTACCCGGCTTCGGCAAGTTCAAGGTGAAGCACAGCGCCGCGCGCGACGGACGCAACCCTTCCACCGGCGAGACGATCAGCATCGCGGCCTCCAGGAAGCTGGGCTTCACCCCTGCCAAGGCCCTCAAGGATCGGCTGAACGGCTGAACCGGAGGGGCTCGGCCGACATAGGCCGCGCTTCGATCAGCACGCCTGAATCAGCGCCGGGCCGATCAGATCGATCGTCCGGCGCCTTCTCTATGGGGCGACATCGTCCCGCAAGCTCCCCTCCAGGACGCGGCCGCGAGTGGCGGTCTCGCATGCCTTCCCCGACCCTCAGTTCCAGCCTTCTCGCAATGCTGCCCGTCGACAGCCTCGCACGCTTAACGGGGGGCGCCCCGGTCAGGACATGGCTTGATGTGGTCGTGATGGCGTACTGGCCGCTCGCGGCATATTTTCGAATAAACGATGCTTCAGTAGGTCAAGTGAATGAGGGGAGTGTAGATTAAAGCTCCCCGTCCCGGAAACGGTTCATGGAAAATCGTTGCGTCGCTACAACGGCGGTTCATGAAAATGTCACAAAACCCCGTTTCGGACGAAAACCCACTATCATCACCGGGGAGGTAAGATACTCTCAAACTGTCCCGTAGAGCGAAGGATTCCAGCCGGTTGCGCAGGCAGGCTGAGGGCAAGAGCCAGGCGGTGGGCGGGATATGCGACCGGAAGTGCCGGGCGCGTGCAATGGAGATGGCGCGTCTTTGCGCGCTACCCTGCCTGGAGAGAAGGCTGCCCAAAGGCGCTGCCCCTAGTGAGGAGAACGCCCATGTATATCGGTCCACAGCTCAGCGAATTCATTGGCAACTGTCGGATGGTGGAGGACGAATTTGCCTTGAAGGCCCTGCTTTGTGACATCACGCCATCGATCGGCTGCGAGCAGTTCGCGCTCGTCAGCCATGTCGATCTGGTCGGGCCGCCCCGCGAAGCAACCATCATCATGAACTATCATGAAGGTTGGGTCGAACGCGCGCTGCTCAGCAACTATTATATTGACGATCCGGTCCACGCGGCCAGCACGCGCACGGTCACCGCTTTCCTCTGGAGCCTCATTCCATCAATGATCAGCCTGACCCAACGTCAGTTGCGCATCCTCGATGAGGCCCGCCCCTTTGGCCTTGTCGAAGGCCTCACCGTTCCCGTCCATTCGCCCGGGGAATATCGGGGCACCTGCTCCTTCGGAGGACGTGGACCGATCGAACTCACCGCGCAACTGCTCGGTACGGTGCAGGTGATCGGCATGTTCGCCTTCGAAGCCGCGCGGCGGATCCAGTGCAAGCGCTGGGGCCTTGCGACCGGCGACGATCGCGTGCCGACGCTCACTGCCCGACAGCTTGACTGCATCGCGCTCATCGCCTGCGGCAAGACTGACCGGGAAATCGGCATCATCCTTGAACTCTCCCCCCATACGGTGCGGGATTATGTGGAGGATGCGATGCGGCGCTACGATGTCTACAAGCGCACCGAGCTTGTAGCGCGATGCCTTTTCGACGGGCAGATCTGCTACAGGTCCTTTTGCCGCGCTTAGGCTGACGCAGAAAAGCCCGGACATTTGGTATCGGCCGTGCTGCCGTCGTCCCTGAATGCTGCCTTGCAGCGGCAGACATGAAGTCTGACCGTATGCGCCCAGTTGCGCCCGTTGCGCCGCCCTCGCCTGTCGCGCGACCATCACGTCCGATGACCCACATCCGTGGGGCGATGATGCCTCTGGTCATCGCTGCCCGCCATCCCCCTTTTTCGCGGGATGGCTCCCCTCCCCGGTCTGCGCGAACCTCCATCCGCAACAGGCAACAGCAGATAGGGAGCCAGAATGACCCACATCATTGAGGGCAGTCGCGAGCAGGAACATGCAGTGCTGCGATCGATGTACGCGGCGCGCAAGAGCGTCTTCGTAGATCTTCTGGGCTGGGATGTTCCGGTCCTTCAAGGCCAATATGAGATCGACCAGTTTGACGGGCCGCAGACCCTCTATCTGATCGCGGCCGAGCCGGACGGCACGCATCTGGGCTCCATGCGGTTACTGCCCACCACCGGCCCGACGCTGCTCAGCGACATTTTCGATTTCCTGTGCGAGGCAGGTCCCCCGGCCAGCCAGGCAGTCTGGGAAATCTCCCGTTTCTGCCTGTCGCGCGAACTCAGGGCCGCCCAGCGACGGCAAGTCCGCAACCGGCTGGTGACAATGGCGGCCCGCTTCGCGCTAGACAATGGCATCGAGCGCTATTGCTGCGTCGCCGACATGCCCTGGTTCAGCCAGATCCTGTCCTTCGGCTGGGAATGTCGCCCGCTCGGTCTTCCCCAGATGCTTCCCTTCGGCATGACAGGCGCCATGGAGATCAGCATCGACAGGGACACCCCAGCGCGCATGGCCGAAGCGGGCGTCTGGCAGGACACACCCGTTCATTTCGCGGCTGCTGCGGCGGCCTGAGGAGAAGCGACCATGGCAAATTTACCCGACATTGCCCCGCTTGCCGATCATCACACGAGCGCCCTGCTCGACCAGGGCTATTGCATCATTCCTGCCGCCCTCCCCGCCGCCTCCGCCCGAGACCTTGCCGAGGATCTCTCCGCGGATTTCGAGAGGGCGGCGGCTTCGACCGGTCCATTCTACGGCAATGACACGAAGAGGTTCGGCAGCCTGCTGCGGCGTTCGCCCCATGCGCAGGCCTTCGTCCAGCATGACCTCATACTGGCGGTGGTCCGCCAGATCCTTGGCCCCTGGTGCGACCGTGTCGCGCTCAACCTCACCCAGGCGATCGAACTCATGCCTGGCTCGATCGAGCAGGTGCCGCACCGCGATCAGGACATGTGGCCGTGCAGCCGCCTGGTTGATCCCGACCTCCATGTCGAATTCCTGGTCAATGTGATGTGGCCCTTCACATCCTTTACCAGGGACAATGGCGCCACGCGGGTCTGGCCGGGCAGCCACCGGCGGCAGGATGAGACGATCCTCGATCCCGACGAGGCAATTGTCGCTGAGATGGAGCCGGGTTCGGCGCTTCTGTTTCTCGGATCGACGCTTCACGCAGGCGGCGCCAACAAGACCGATCACCCCCGTCGCGGCATGATCGTCAGCTATGCGCTGGGCTGGCTCAAGCCCTATGAGCTGCAATGGCTTGCCTACCCGCCGGACGTGGCGAGGCAATTCGACCCGGACCTTTCGGATCTCATCGGTTATCGTATCCATCGTCCGAACCTCGGCAATTATGAGGGCCACTGTCCTTCGAAGATGCTGCGCAGTACCGATGCCAATATCGGCGCCGTCGACGCACTGGGCGATGAGCAGCATGCGCTGATCGAGGCCTATCGCCGCGAAGGACTGTTGCCCTCCGTCGCCCCGTCCTGAAAAAAGGCGGACACACATGGACATGACAAGGAAAGGCGAGCCCATCGGTCCGCAGGAATCGGAGAAGGCCCGCCGCCAGGACCGTGCCCGGATCTGCCGGGTCCTCATAGAGGAACGGCGACTGGTGCAGGCGGCCTTCGGGCAGAAACTATGCGCCAATTTCAACTGGGATATGCTGCTTGAACTCTATGAAGCGGAGAGCGAAGGACAGGACGTTTATCAGTCGGCGCTTTGCCTCTCGGCCGGCATACCGGATTCCAGTGCGCACCGTTGGGCAGCAAAGCTTGCCGCCCGGGGGGTGTTCGCGCGACGCCACGACGATATGGACAAGCGGCGGATTATCGTCACCATGACGGACGACACCCGGCACGCTCTGGACCGTATCATGGACCGGCTTGCACGATGGGCCCCGTGAGCCGGGAGTTGCGTCGCCGCCGCGCATCTAATATGATGCGTGATGACAGATGCGACAAGGATGAGCTGATGCGTACGACGCTGGTCATAGATGATGATGTGATGGAAGCCGCGCGCGCCATCGCGGAGCATCAGAACCGTTCGATCGGCCAGGTCGTTTCCGATCTGGCCCGTCGCTCGCTTCGCGCCCCCGAAGCCGCACGCAGCCGCAACGGCATCGCCCTCCTCGCTCCGAAACCCGGCGTCGTGGTGACGCCAGAGATCGTCAACGCGCTGCGAGACGAGGCGCCGTGACCTATCTTCTCGACGTCAATGTGCTCGTTGCTCTGATCGATCCCAATCATGTCGGCCATGATGCCGCGCATCACTGGTTCGAATCCATCGGTGCCAGGGCCTGGGCTACCTGCCCTATCACCGAGAATGGTGTCATCCGCATCGTGGGGAACATCAAATATCCCTCGACCCCCGGTTCGCCAGCCGAGGTGGCGCGCATCATCGGGCAGATGCGGCAGTTGCCAGGGCACAGCTTCTGGGCTGACGATATCAGCCTTCTGTCCGACGAGCGGGTCGATGAGAGCCAGCTTCTCACCTCTGCGCAGGTTACCGACACCTATCTCCTCGCGCTTGCCGTGGCACATGATGGCAAGCTTGCCACCTTCGACCGACGGCTCTCGCTCAGGGCAGTCAGCGGCGGCAAGGCAGCCCTCCATCTCATCGGACATCAGTGATGCGCACGGACCTCGACCATCTTCCGGCGGCCAAGCAGCGCGAGCTTGAGGAGGTCGTTCGCATTCTGTTCGCGGAATTTCGCGAGGCAACCGAAAATGCGACGGGCCGGCGGAAATCGGCGCGCATCCTCAAGATCATTCTGTTCGGCTCCTATGCACGGGGCGACTGGGTCGATGCGCCGTTCGACGCCAACCAGTACAAGTCAGACATGGATATACTGGTGATCGTCAACCAGAAGGAGATGGCCGATGTTGCCGCATACTGGTCGGCGGCGGAGCAAAGGCTGATCGACGCCTATATCATCGAGAAGCGGATCAACACGCCGGTGCATTTCATCGTCCATTCGCTCCAGCAGGTTAATCAGGGCCTTGCCCATGGCCGGGTCTTCTTCATGGAGATCGCGGAGCAAGGCATCGCCCTCTATGACGGAGACAGTCGCGAACTCGCCAAGCCCAAGCCCAAGACGCCAAACCAGGCGCTGGAGGCTGCGCAGGAATATTTTGACGAATATTTCCCGGACGCGATGAGCAATTTCGAACTCGCAAAGGTTGCGGTTGAGCGAAATTTCCACAAACAGGCGGCGTTCCTATTCCATCGAACTACAGAGGCACTGTATCAGGCCATCCTGCTTACGTTGACGTTCTATACGCCTTACGATCACAATGTCGCGTTCCTGAGGCTTCAGGCAGAAGGCCGCAACCAATCGCTGTTCGACGTTTGGCCGCGCGGTACCCGGAAGGAACGGGCGATGTTCCAGAAGCTCAAGGACGCCTATGTGAAGGCGCGCTATTCAAAGCACTACCGGATCACACCTGAAGAATTGAACTGGCTCGCCGAGCGGATCAAAATTCTGGGGCAGATGACGCATGAAATCTGCACCGCCCATATTGCGAATCTGCGAAGGAATGCTGCCCATTGAGGCGATGGAATATAGGGCTACTGCATCGTAAATTGTGCGTTGGCAGTGGCTCCGGCACCTTTTCCAACGTCAAACCCAGAGGCCCTACAACGGCAAGGACTGGGACTTTTTGCTCGGTCGGCTTTGGAGTAACATCCGCTAGATAACGAACGCTCAGAGGGCGAGGGGCTATGTCCGCTTAGCATCCCAACTACCGTCATTGGATGTATCGAGCATTGATACCCAGGCCTACGATCCTCGCGACCATATCGGCCCAGCTATTCCGTGCGAATCTCGGCTATATGTTTTATGGTCGGCGCAGGGGGAAGCATGGTCGGATTTCCAAACTGGTGTGACAGTGCGCTTGAGGATGTGGGGCCGCATGCGCTGCAAGTGATATCCGCACGCGCAGCAGACACGGCGAACGGATGCGTCGCGGTCGCCGCGATCGTCCCCGAGCATTATGCCGCCGAAGTGTTGAGTTGCACTGAGAAGTGACCCGGGATTTTCATTGAGAAGTGACCCGGGTGGGCGTGGATGATGTGCTGCCTGCGACGAGCAGGGTCAAGCGGGTGATTTGTCCTTTCTGGATTTTGGGG